>RCNB010002896.1_pt1 | contig 10361 bp, 10 predicted proteins | sample 2041321 | NCBI WGS metagenome assembly RCNB01 (sample SAMN09708232, study PRJNA481090) | Marine sediment metagenome, whole genome shotgun sequencing project.
ATAATGCCGGTTAAAAGTTTAAGAAAAATAATCATATTTTGATTTAGGACAGGCTCCCAGAAAGGGGATAGTGGTGCATTTTTTACATAATAAGGTAAAAAACCTGTTTATTATATTTACAATATTTACAGCAGTCCTACTGGCCCTGATGGGCCCAGTCTCATGTAAATTCAAGACAGTGGATAAATATGAGGTGACCAGGGAGATGATGGGCACCTATATTACGGTAGTTGTCTATACTGATGAAGATAGTGCAGATGAAGCCATGGAAGCAGCTTTTAAGCGGTTCGGCGAGATCGAGTCTATCGCCTCCATCTATGATGAAAATAGCGAGGCTTCCAGGTTGAACAATGAGGGGATCATTGAATCACCATCAAGGGAATTAAGGGAATTGATAGAACTCTCAGTATATTATTACAATATTTCCGGTGGGAGTTTTGATATAACGATCAGCCCGGTACTTGAGCTCTGGAAAGAGGGCCTGTGGATGGAAACCGAAGAAGTGCAGGCAAAAAGAGTAAAAGAGGCTTTAAAGTATGTAGGTTCAGATAAAATAGTAATAGAAGATGAAAGAATATATTTTGAGACCAGTGGAATGTCAATAGATCTGGGAGGGATAGCAAAGGGCTATGCTGTGGATGAAGCCCTGAAGGTATTAACTGGTCTTGGTATAGAAAATGCTCTTGTGAATGCTGGAGGCGATATCGGGACGATCGGGATAAAACCTGACGGTACCGCCTGGCTGGTAGAGCTGGATGATCCATTCGATGATGATGAAGAGGATACTGGTACTGTAGAACCTCTTCCCGGTTTTATCATTGAAGAAATGGCAGTAGCTACATCCGGAAATTATTACAGATATTATGATCCTGAAAAGAGTGTACATCATATTACTGATCCACTAACAGGTTATTCGGCGGATGGGTGTATAAGTGTGACCATAATAGCCTCAAACTGTACCGAGGCAGATGTATTGGCCACCTCTGTTTTTGTAAAGGGGGCCACCCGTGGAATTAAGCTTATAGAAGAAATAGATGGAGTTGAAGGATTGATCATAGATAATGCAAGGGAAGTCACTACTTCTACTGGACTTTCAAAATATATGAAGTAAAATAGCATGAGGTTTTTTATTTATTCGGGGTTAAATGGAGATCTTAATAAAGAAAAAAAGTAAATTCAGGGGACTTCATCTGCCTGAAAATAAGATTACTTCGAAAAAACCTATCGAAATACTTCCAATTCCTAAAAGAATAATACTGCCTTTAGTACAGAATATAGGTGCTCCCTGCAGCTTTATAGTCGAAAAAGGTGATGTGGTAGAAACAGGGCAGAAGATCGCCGATAGTAAAGCATATGTATCTTCACCCATACACTCTTCTGTTTCAGGGAAAGTAAAAAAGATCTCAAAAATAATGAATCCCGCAACAAGCCAGCTTATGGATGCTGTGACCATCGAATCAGATGGCCAGGACCGGTGGGTAGATATAGAGCATGTCTTTAATATAAATCTGTCACAGGATTATAGGCGGCTAAAGTCCATAATAGACTCTCTTAAAGTCGAAGATATACTTACGGCAGTAAGGGAAGCAGGGATCGTAGGTCTCGGAGGTGCAGCATTTCCCACTCATGTAAAGCTCAATCCGCCTCCCGAAAAGAAAATAGATACCCTCATACTTAATGGATGTGAATGCGAACCATTTATTACTTCGGATCACAGGGTGCTGCTGGAATACGGAAGGCAGTTACTTGTGGGTCTATACATAATCTCGAGGACGCTTGGCCCAAAGAATATATTTATCGCAATAGAGGATAATAAAAAGGATGCCATAACACATATTAAGGACCTTATCTTTGAGCTGAATTTTGATGATATATTTAAGATAGTATCACTTCCATCAAGATACCCCATGGGAGCAGAAAAAACGCTTATAAAAACTGTGGTCGACAGGGCGGTGCCGATGGGAGGATTGCCGATGGATGTCGGAGTAGTTGTAAATAATGTGACTACCGCAAAAGCGATCTATGATGCATTAATAGAGGGGAAACCCCTTATAAGTAAAGTGATAACTGTTACCGGGGAATTTGAAAATCCTAAAAATGTGCTGGCAAGGATCGGGACCCCGATAAGGGAACTTATCGACCTCTGTGGCATTAATGATGATAAGGCAAATAAGGTCATAATCGGGGGGCCCATGATGGGGAATACGCTTGTAGAGCTAGATTTCCCTGTTGTAAAGGGAGCCAATTGTGTCCTTGCAAGGGATAGCAGGATACCTGATGAAAGAAATTGTATAAACTGCGGAAGCTGTGTACGGATATGCCCGATGGATCTTATGCCGCTTGTCTATGTCAGGACAGTCAGAAGTGGTAGAATTGACGGGCTTTCAGATCATTATATAGAGAACTGCATAGAATGCGGTTCATGTGCATATGTATGTCCTGCAAATATACCGATAGTAGGATATATAAAGACGGGCAAGGCAATGCTTGCAAAACAAAAAAGTGATAAGTAATTATTTTAATAATGGATGATACGGTCCTTTTAAAGGGAGAAGTCCTAAAAAAGGTCCGGAACAGGTATAGATGAATAATAAAAAGACAGGTATGGATATGGGAAGCAAGATGCTTATAACCCACGCTCCACATATATGGAGGGGTTTTTCCATAAATAGGATCATGTATATTGTAGTGGTGGCCCTTATATTTCCTGCAGCTGCGGCTGTTTATTTCTTTGGTTATTATAGTCTTATTCTTATCGCGGTCTGTATCGCCACAACGGTACTTACAGAATATATGATCAAAAAGCTCAGGCATAAACGCTTCATAATGGATGGTAGTGCAGTGATCACTGGACTGCTGTTTGCACTTATTCTTCCTCCCAGACTTCCTATCTGGATGGCAGTTCTGGGTGCAGCATTTTCAATTGCGATCGCCAAGGAAGCATTTGGCGGACTTGGCTATAATATATTTAATCCGGCCCTGATTGGGCGTGCTTTTCTTTCAGTATGTTTTCCGCAGGAAATGACTACATGGGTATTACCTCCATATTTTAAGATAGATGCTGTGACCGGCCCGTCACCGCTGAGCGAAAGCTTTGTTGTCCAGGGAGACAAACTGACTTTATACAGGGACCTTCTTTTTGGCAATACTTCAGGTTCCCTGGGAGAGACTTCGGCCCTGCTTATCCTTATTGGCGGGATAATACTTCTGGCTTTCAGGATAATAGACTGGAGGATACCTGTCTTTTACCTGGGTACAGTGGCGCTTGGTTCTTTTATAGTCGGAGAGGATATCGTCTTCCAACTTCTTGCAGGCGGCCTCATGATAGGAGCATTCTTTATGGCCACAGATTATGCTACATCTCCTGTGGTGGGGAATGGCAGGATAATTTTTGCTATAGGCCTGGGAGTATTGACAGTGCTCTTCAGGAATTTTGGACCGATGCCGGAAGGGGTATGTTTTTCTATACTTATAATGAATGCTTTTACTCCACTGATTGATAGATATATTAAACCTAAACCGTTTGGGTACCAGGGGAAAAAGAAAAATGCTTGAAAAGCTAAAATCAAAAAGATTATATTCTATAGTGTTTCTGACCCTTGTGGTATTGATATCGGTTAGTTTGCTATTGTGGATAAATTCTTTTACTTCAGTAGTTGTTGAGGCACAGAATGATGCTAAAATAAAAAGTATTCTGGAGTCGATATTTCCAGATCTTACAGAATTTGAGGAGTCCGGTGAGATTTTTATAGTATATGAAGGTAATAATATTGCGGGATATACCTTTATTGCTACTGGAAGCGGATATGGAGGATCAATAGATATACTTGTGGGTATGAATCCGGATTACACATTAATAGATATGGAGGTGCTTTCACATACTGAGACACCGGGACTGGGCAGCAAGATAACGGAGGGGCCGTTTGCTGAACAATTTGTGGGGCTTCAGGTGGATGAAATTGCACTTTCAAGAGATGGCGGAAAAATTGATGCCATTACAGGAGCGACTATAAGCTCAAGAGCTGTGGCATCAGCCATACAGGAAAGAATGTTTGAAATAATTGAAATACTTTCGGAACAAGGATAAATTATATTTAGTGGTGTTTGATCAAAATGGAAGATGGAAGCAATAAAAAAGAATATGGAGTAAGGGAAAACAGGGGAGCTGTTTTCTGGAAGGAGCTTGTAAAGGGGCTGGTAATATCAAATCCGGTATTTATCCTTACCCTCGGACTCTGCCCGGTACTGGCAGTTACTAACTCCATAGATAATGCCCTTGGAATGGGAGCAGGGGTTATTTTTGTCCTGCTTTGTTCAAATATTATTATCTCTGCCATCAGGAGGACAATACCTCAGCTTGTAAGGATACCCGTTTTTATTGTAGTAATCGCTACTTTTGTTACCATACTAAGTTTGGTTTTTGAAGCGTATATACCAGTGCTTCATCAATCTCTGGGGATCTATCTGTCACTTATAGTTGTTAATTGTATTATACTCGGTAGGGCAGAGGTCTTCGCTTCGAAGAATTCAGTACTGGATTCTATAGCAGATGCACTGGGAATAGGTCTTGGCTTTACATTGGCCCTGGTCATCATATCGCTTTTCAGGGAGATCCTTGGTACAGGCGGGTTGACTGTCTTTGGATTCAATCTATTCAATATCCCTGTACTGGCAGAGCATCCGATGACTTTCTTCATCTCGCCACCCGGAGCATTTCTTGTGATAGGACTTCTGATGGCCCTCTTTAAATGGATAGGAGTAATAAAAGGTGACTAATCTTATAACAATATTCATAGTGATGGCGATAGTAAACAATATCGTGCTTTCTCAATTTTTGGGATTATGTCCATTTTTTGGAGTTTCTAAAAAATTGTCTAATGCAGTAAGTATGGGAATGGCTGTTACTCTGGTCATGCTTATATCATCTGTGGTGACCTCTGTTATATATAATTATGTCCTTGTGCCATTTAATGTAGAATTTATGCAGATCGTCCTTTATATTCTTGTGATCGCTTCACTTGTACAAATAGTGGAACTTGCCATAAAGAGGACAAATATCAGCCTCTATAATGCACTTGGTATTTACCTGCCGCTTATTACTACAAACTGTGCAGTACTTGGTGTGGCTCTTATTAATTCAGCAGAGAATTATACGATCCTTGAAAGTATAGCAAGTGCGCTTGGCGGGGGGATCGGATTTACCCTGGTCCTTATAATAATGTCTGGAATAAGGGAAAAGCTTGACCTGGCAGATACTCCCAGAGCCATGAAGGGGCTTCCGATTGCCTTTATTACGGCTGCACTCCTGGCACTGGCATTTATGGGCTTTAATGGAATGATGTAAATAATATAGATTGTGAAATATTATGGGAATGTTGGGAATAATAGGAATACTTAGCGGAATAGGCTTGCTTTGCGGTGTGCTTATTTTTGTAGTATTTAAAGTTTTACCAAAGGAACCGGAAAGTCTCCGAAAGACTGAAGAAATATCAGAATACCTTCCAGGTATGAATTGTGGCGCATGCGGCTATCCCGGCTGTTTTGCCTACGCACAGGCACTTGCAAAGGATAAAGATATCTTTTTTACCAGCACATGTGCAACCGTACTTCAGGAGCCGGAGATGCTAGAAGGTCTTGAAAAACTTCTGGACCTGGAGATTGATGCATCTGAAATGGATAAGAAAGCAGTAGTCAAATGCTATGGTAATTCTAAGTGGCTTGGTCAATATACCGGTGTAGAATCATGCAAGGCCGCTTCCAGCCTGGCCGGCGGACCAAAGGAATGCCCTTATGGCTGTCTTGGATTTGGGGATTGTGTAGAAGTGTGTCCGAGTGATGCTATCCATATAGATAAGAAACAAAATGTCGCAGTTGTAGATCCAGATAAATGTACAGGATGCGGGCTTTGCGTTAAGGAATGTCCGAGAAATATTATTGAGCTTGTACAGTCATATGCAAATATCGTATTTTTATGCAATTACGGGTCCCTGAAAAATATACCGGGAAGGAAAAAATGTGACCTTGGTTGCCTGAGGTGCAGAAAGTGTTTTAAAGTCTGTGAGAATGATGCGATCATATGGAATGAGGAAAAAGGTATCCCTGAATTTGATTTTTCCAAATGCACGCTTTGTGGAAAATGTATTGAGGTCTGCCCCCACGACCGCCTGGTAGAGCTTTCAGATATAGTCTTAAAGGAAAAATTAGGACTACTCAAAGAGAAAAAAGAAAAGTAAGCTGCTTGAAAAGTATCTAAGGGTATAATAGTAAATAATTTGAAATCTTTAAGAGGCCTAGAAGGGATATAATGGGAAAAGATATACTTGAATTAATAAAGGAAAATGTTGAGAAAGAACCATATGTAAAATTATTTGGTATGAAGGTGCTGGAATTAAGGCAGGGTTACAGTAAAGTACAGATGAAAACAAAAAAGGATCACCTTAATCTTCACCTTACTATCCATGGTGGGGCGATATTCTCACTCATAGATGTAGCTTTCGGTTCGGCCGCAAATTCTTATGGTAATATTTCTGTAGCTATAAATCTTAACATAAATTACACAAGACCATCAAACCCCGGAGACATACTAACAGCTGAAGCTACAGAAGTCAGCAGGGGGCGGACTATTGGTACATACAATATATTGGTAAAAAACGGACAGGGTAAGACTGTCGCCTCCAGCCAGGCGATCGCGTTTATCAAGAAGGAAAAACTTCCCTTTATAAGTGCTTCTTAAATGCTTTAAAAATGCTTTTTAAGATGATTAAGGTCTTTTTTTACACCGAAGTAAATGTTATTGTAATTAAATGAAAATTATCCAGACCTCAGATCTTCATTTAAGCTCAAAAAAACCTGAGCGCATAAAAGCTCTGGAAAATATTATTTCCATTGCAACAGAGCAAAAAGCAGATCTGGTGCTTATATCAGGGGACCTCTTCGACTCTGATGAGCAAGCTGATGTAATGCGGCCCACTCTTAGAAATATGCTGTCTTCACTTCCGTTTACCATAATCGCAATACCAGGCAATCATGATATGGGTTCCTATAGGGCTGACCTCAATTTTGGAAACAGCATAAAGATAATGACTTCAAAGCCATTTGATATTACAGATCATGAGGATACCAGGTTAATATCGCTCCCATACTCCAACCAGAATTTTAATGACCTTGTATTTGACCTTAAGAATGAAATAGATAAGTCCAGGATCAATATTTTAATGCTACACTGCACGCTTGATATACCATACCTGGGAGAAGAGGAATACGGCCAGGAGGAAAGGCAGGCCTATCTTCCTGTAAATTCCAGGATCCTGGGTGATCTCGGATTTGATTATATTATGTCGGGACACTTTCATTCCAGGGTAGTCGAGAATCATATCTCGGATAAAACGGTCTTTATTTATAGCGGAAGCCCTGTATCCGTGACAAGAAAAGAGCAGGGCAGGAGAAGGGTGACACTACTCGATACGAATAAGTCCAAAAACAAGAGACTTAGCTTCCTCGAACTTGATTCTTTTTATTATGACAGGATAGAGATTAATTTTTACCCCGGTAAAGAGGATAAACTTTTAAAGGAGTTAAAAAGCAGGCTGGCCAGTTTTACCGGCCATGATGTCTTCCTTGAAATAAAGTTGGGTGGTTTTATTTCTATGGGCGAGAAGGACCTGGGAAAAGAGATAAGTAAAGTGATGGATGGTTCAGGATTTGAAAGCGGCAGGCTTGAGATAATTGAAGAATATCGTGATATAAAAAGTGTATTAGAGGACCCTCTATATAAGGCATTTAAAGAAAATTTAGGTAATACCGTAAGTAATGACCAGGACCAGAGAGACAGGATAGATGAGATGGTCATAATGCAATTTTCAAAACTTGATACCCTGAAATGAGCATATATCTAATAATATGAAAATAAAAAAAATATTTATAATAAGATACGGTCCGCTGCAGAACCTGGATCTTGATATTGGTCCAGGGCTTCAGGTCATATGGGGAAGAAATGAAGCGGGTAAGACGCTTACAATTGATGCTATCACAAAGATGATGCTTGAAGGCAAAGTAAGGGATTTTGACAGGATAAACCGGGTTGAAGAGGAACCTGAAGGTTTTATTTTATTTGAAGATACCAGCGGTAAGGAAATAAAGGTCTCTGTAAAAAAAGGCCTGGTAAAGCATATATCTTTTGCGGGGCTGGACCTCAGGAATATTTTTGTCATACGGGATAGCGATCTTACTCTGAAGCAGGAATGTGGATATTATAAGAGCATCACCGATAGACTTACAGGTATGAACCTCGAAAAGATCGAGGGACTTATTTCAGGGATAAAGGACTATGGGAGACTGACAAGGGCTTCAAGTGAGGCAGATCTATCAGATAATAAGGATTATGGCAAAATAGCATCACTTACCAGTACAGCCAGGTCCTTTATTTCCGACAGTATGGAATATGTGGACCAGACAGAAAAACAGAAGTATGATTTTTTGGAGCTGGATCAGCTAAAAATAAAGCAGGATATTTCCGGTATTCGAAAAAAAATAGAAATAGCTGAAAAATCCCAGAATTGGGACAAATACAGGAAAATATCCCAAAACCTTGATCTCCTTAAGGAGTCCTGGAAGGAATACCAGGATCTAAAGGATTTTAACCAGGCAAATTATGTAAAAATGACTGAGATTGATCTTGAATTGGATTCTATGGGTAAAAGGATAGATGAACACAAAAAAGACTTAGAAAAAAACAGCGGCAGTAAAGCCTTGACTGATGAAAAAATAATGGATATCCAGGCCAGATCAGGACCTATGGAAAAGAAAAAAACGGAGATAGACAGAGTATTAAATAAACTTGAGATCCATAACCAAAGGAAAAGCGAAGAGGCCAGGGAGATCGGGATATTTCCAAAAATATTTGCTGTTATTCTTCTATTGCTGGTCCCTGCTAGTTTTCTAATTGTATATTTTCCTACAAAAAATATATTACTTTCATTTATCCTGCCGGTCCTGTTTTTAATTGGTTCAATTGCAGCAGTTATATATATAAGCAGGGCAGGTAGGGGAAAAAGTAAGTTTAAGGCAAGTGGCAGTATCCTGGAAAGTGAATTTAGAAAGCTTGGATTTAAGGTAAGGGGTCTTGACGATATAATCCCCATTGCCAGGGTTTTTGAAGAGCAGTATTATGAAATATCCCAGAAAAAAAACATACTTAAAGATCAGGCAAGACTTCTTGATACACAGATCTCAGAAGTTTCGGCAAAGATAAAGAATGATGAAAACAGAAGAAGATCATCAGTAATTGAAAAAGAAAAATTCTTCAGTGTTCATAATATTTATTCAATTGAGCAGTTCAGGGAAAAGCTCAGGATGAGAAGCAGGGCCGAGTCGAATATTATATCCGGGATCAGGAATATGGCTGACTTTTCTGGAACTGGATCAGTAAACGGTATAAATCTTGAAGAGATGGATATTGAATTTGAAAAGCTTCCAGGCAAGATGGATGGTTTAATAGAATACTGGAGGAAAGAGACAGGCAAATTAAAACCTCCTGATGATCCAGGGACCGAAAAAGATACAAGGTTTGATCCGGGTGAGTACAGCAAACTAAAAAGTCATCTCTTGGAACTTCAGGATAAAGAAGATATGTATGACCGGAAACTTGATGAACACAGAAGCAATTTGAATGACTTTCAAAGAAGGTTCTCACAACTTAATATTGAGCCATATCTAAGAGATTATAATGACGTGAATATCAACGCCCTTGAGAAACTAAGGGAAGCATCCGGTATTGCCGGAAGTTTTATAGAGATCATTGAAGGCGAGTATAATATTTCCATAGAAGCCTTAAAGATCTTTGAAGATATAAAAAGCCAGGAGGAAACTAAGATATCCGATCTTTTCGAAAAGCTAGGGGTATCAAGTGTATTTGAGGAGATAACTGAAGGAAAATATACAGGTGTGAATTTTGACAGCAATCTCCAGTCAGTAAAGGTCATAGATAAATATGAGAGTGAGCTCGAGGCTTCAAAACTCAGCAAAGGTGCCTACGACCAGCTTTTTCTGGCAATAAGGATAGCCATAGCGGAAGAGATGCTTGGTGAGGGGAAGGGTTTCTTTATAATGGACGATGCCTTCCTGGCATCGGATAGCTGCAGGATAAAAAATCAGTTTAAGATACTTAAAAAACTTGCGGACAGGGGCTGGTCCATAGTATATTTTTCGGTAAAGGATGAAGTAAGGGACCTTGCAGCAAAGTTTTCAAAAAATAAGGTAATTGAGATATAAGACAAATAATACTATTTGTGGGAGCATATATGGCAACTAAAAATTTTGACTTTGATCCAGAATATTATGACCTACAGGTTGACTGGAAAAAA
>RCNB010009479.1_pt1 | contig 10361 bp, 5 predicted proteins | sample 2041321 | NCBI WGS metagenome assembly RCNB01 (sample SAMN09708232, study PRJNA481090) | Marine sediment metagenome, whole genome shotgun sequencing project.
GGTCAAAAACTGCATATCACCCGCTAGGGCAATGGGTAAGCATCATCGCAAATAAGGACGTCATTTTCGTCGCCGCGGAGAACGGCGCGCTGCCAGGAGGCAAAGTCGGTGGAGTCGGGGATGTCATTCGCGACCTGCCTGCTGCTGTTGCGAAGCTCGGTTGGCGCTCCACAGTACTTATGCCATCGTACGGAAGCTTGCACCGCCTGAACGGCGCCGAAAACCTGGGTGTCCTCGGCGCTGAATTTCGCGGCACTCAACATACTGTCAGCGTATGGCGCGTACCGGGCAATCAGAAAAATGTACAGAACATTGTTCTCGACCACGAGCGCTTTGCTCCAACCGAGCCCGGAATTATTTATCATGAGGACCCAGATGGCGCTCCATACGCGACCGACGCTGAGAAGTTTGCATTTTTCGGTGCCGCCGCTGCCAGCTGGATCGACGCGTTGCGGCAAGCGCCGGCTGCTTTGCATTTGCACGACTGGCACACCGGCGTGCTCGCCACACTACGCAAATTTGATCCAACATTAGTGTCGCTTCGCAGCGTGAGAACAATTTTTACGATTCATAATTTGTCGTATCAGGGACAAAGACCGTTTGCGGGGGACGAGTCGAGTTTCGAAAGCTGGTTTCCGAGGCTCTCGTACAATCGGCAAATGATCGCAGACCCAGCTGAGGATGATTGCTTCAATCCGATGGCCGCCTGCATTCGCCTCTCCGATGCAGTGAACACTGTGTCCCCTAGCTACGTGGAAGAAATTTTGCTGGCTAGCAACGCGGCAACCGGATTTATCGGTGGCGAGGGCCTCGAGACGGATTTGAATCAGGCGCACAGTGAAGACCGTCTGAGCGGCATTCTCAATGGCTGTGATTATGACGCGCCGGCCGCTGCACCACTAGCGTGGAAGGACCTGCTGGAACGATGCAAGAGCACCTTGGCAGACTGGTCGCGTATCCGCCGAAGCGACGTACACGATCTGGCACTGCAACGCCTGAACGCATTGCCGCAACAACGTCCGTTACACCTGGTCACCAGTGTCGGACGAATCGCCGCACAAAAAATGGCACTCTTTTTTCAGCCAACGGGATCGGGTCGGTCCTCTTTAGAAGAAATCCTCATAGGTCTCGGCAGTGACGATGTTCTCATGTTGCTCGGCAGCGGCGAATCCCGATTTGAAGAGCAAATCGCTGCCCTCGCCAAGAACTATCCGAACCTGATTTTCTTTCAGGGCTACGCCGAACAATTGGGCGAGGCACTGTACAGTTCTGGCGATCTATTCCTGATGCCTTCGAGTTTCGAGCCTTGTGGAATCAGTCAAATGATCGCCATGAAAAATGGTCAGCCGTGCGTTGTGCACGCAGTCGGCGGGCTTCGAGACACGGTAGTGGACGGTGAAACCGGTTTCGTATTCGACGGTAAAACCAACCAGGAAAAATCCGAAAATTTCGTTGCGGCCACCGCAAATGCGCTGCAGATGCGTGCCGAGAGTCCACTGCAATGGGAAGCGATCCGTAAGCGGGCACGCAGCAGTCGCTTCGAATGGTCATCTTCTGCAGAACAATACATAGGACAACTCTATGAGCATCGTTGAGGCCGACGCAGTCCGGAATCGCGATGAGTTTCAGGCGCTTGTTGCGGGACAGCACAAGGATCCATTCGCTTTGCTCGGTCTGCACAGTTCCGGCGGTCGTCGAGTCGTACGTACTTTTCAACCGCAGGCGAAATCAGTCACCCTGGTTGCTGCCGACGGCGAAGAGCTCGCTACGATGCAACGCGTGGATAGCGACGGTCTATTCGTCGCGGAAATGCCGCCCAGGAAGCGTCGCTATCTGTTGCGGGTTACAAGTCACGCGGGAGATTCAAGCGTCATCGAAGACTGCTACCGCTTTGGTTCTACGCTGGGCGAGTTTGACCTGTATCTTCTTGGCGAAGGATCGGACCAGAAAATCTACAGCAAGCTAGGCGCACACTTACGCTCTGTTGAAAGCATCGATGGCGTACGTTTTGCGGTATGGGCACCCAATGCATCGCGCGTCAGTGTGGTCGGCGACTTCAATGACTGGGACGGTCGGCGTCACATCATGCGTTTACACCCAGCCAATGGCATCTGGGAAATGTTTGTTCCCGCTATTGGTGATGGCTGCCACTACAAGTTCGAGATTCTCGATGCGGACGGCAAATTGCTACCGTTGAAAACAGATCCGTTCGCTCAGTTTCATGAAGCGCCCCCGGGAAACGCTGCGATAGTATCCACCAGCCATTACGAATGGACCGACCAGCAATGGGTTAAGACGCGGCAGCGCGATATCGGCCTCTCTCGCCCCGTTAGCATCTACGAAGTTCACCTGGGCTCCTGGCGACGCAAGGCGAACGAAGGCAATCGTTTTCTGACCTATCGCGAGTTGGCCGACGAATTGGTCGACTATGTCGTCGATATGAAGTTTACGCACATCGAATTTATGCCCGTCTCGGAACACCCGTTTGATGGCTCCTGGGGTTACCAACCGATCGGCATGTATGCACCAACGCAACGTTTCGGCAACCCGGATGACTTTCGTTATTTGGTGGACCGCTGCCACGCTAAGGGCCTCGCTGTCATCGTCGATTGGGTTCCTGCGCACTTTCCTCGCGACGAGCATGGACTGGTCCGCTTCGATGGCAGCGCATTGTACGAACACGAGGACCCGCGAAAAGGGGCCCACGCAGACTGGGGCACCTTGATATTCAATTTCGGACGCCGTGAGGTCGTGAATTACCTGATTGGCAGCGCGCTTTTCTGGATCGACGAATTCCATATCGATGCAATTCGCGTTGATGCGGTCGCATCGATGCTGTATCTCGACTATTCGCGGGAAGACGGCGAATGGCTAGCCAATGAGTTTGGCGGCAACGAAAATCTTGAGGCGGTTGAGTTCTTGAAACGCCTGAACACGGAAGTTCATGCGCATGGCGCTACAACCTACGCAGAAGAATCTACCGCATGGCCCAGCGTTTCCAGCCCAGTAGAGTCCGGCGGACTTGGGTTTACGTACAAGTGGAACATGGGCTGGATGAATGACACCCTTGCCTATGTCAGCGAAGATCCGATACATCGAAAATTTCATCACGACAAAATGACCTTTGGCCTGGTCTACGCATTCACCGAAAATTTCGTCCTGCCGTTATCGCACGACGAAGTTGTACACGGTAAGGGCTCACTACTTGGGCGTATGCCTGGCGACGACTGGCAGCAGTTTGCAGGTCTACGTGCCTATTTCGCCAACATGTTCTTCCACCCTGGCAAGAAATTATTGTTCATGGGCAGCGAATTAGCACAACGACGCGAGTGGAATCATGACGAAAGTCTTGATTGGGACTTGCTGCAGCACGCACCGCATAAAGGCGTGCAAACACTGGTGCGTGACCTGAATACGCTGTATCGCGAGACTCGTCCGCTGTATGAGATGGACTTCAGCCAGAGTGGCTTTGAGTGGCTCGACTGGGAAAATCGCGATAACAGCATTCTCTCGTGGGTTCGCAAGGACGGCAATGGCGACAGCGTCATTTGCATCTGTAATTTCACACCCGTCGCCCATCCGGAATTTCGTATTGGCGTCCCCGATCAACGAACGCTCACGGAAGCCTTGAATACAGACAGTGAGCGATACGGTGGTAGTAATGTGGTAAATGGGACCTTGCAGGTCGAATGTATTCCCAGCCATGGTCGAGAATTCTCGACGAGCTTGAGACTACCGCCACTCGCATCCGTATTACTTAGACCAATGAACTAGGCAGTAGCCGTGGAGAAAAGCATGCCCTCACCATCCGACAAACCCACAGGCGACGGCCACAGCGAGCTGCTGCCAGCAGAACCGCTGGCAATGACAGCGGACGCAATGCTCAGCGACTTCACGCACTATTTTGGGCGCATGCTTGGGCGCCGCAGGATTAACAAGCAATCGCCGTTCCTTTACCAAGCTGTCGTTTTTGCGGCACGCGATCGGCTGATGGAACGCTGGGCAAAAACGCGCGTAGCGACCGAGCGTGATGACAATCGGCGGGTTGCCTATATATCGCTGGAGTTTCTGATGGGGCGTTTGTTACGCAATGCCCTGTTGAACCTCGGCATCGAGGAAGAAACGAAAGAGGCCCTCAACAGACTCGGCCTTGACCTCGAGGATATCTACGATCGCGAGTGTGACACCGGACTGGGCAACGGCGGGCTCGGTCGACTCGCCGCCTGTTTTCTGGACAGTTGCGCGACCTTAGCCCTGCCTGTTATCGGCTACGGCATTCGCTACCGCTACGGAATGTTCCATCAGCGCGTAGAGAATGGACACCAGATAGAGGAGCCGGATTCGTGGTTGCGCGAAGGTTTCCCTTGGGAGATCGAACGTATCGATTACGCGCAGGAGATCAAGTTTGGTGGTCGCACCAGCAGCCATGTCGATAGCGATGGCACGACGCGTTACTCGTGGGAAGATACAAACAACGTCCTTGCGATTCCGTTTGACGTTCCCATCCCTGGCTACAAGAACGATGTTGTGAATACTTTGCGCCTCTGGTCCGCTTCGGCGACCGATGCCTTTGATCTGGAAGAGTTTAATAAGGGCAGCTACGCCAGCGCTGTCGCGGCCAAGAATGAGGCCGAAAATATCACCATGGTCCTGTACCCGAATGCGACCACCGAAAATGGCCAGGAACTGCGCTTGCGGCAGCAATACTTTCTTGCCTCCGCAAGTCTGCAGGACATTTTTCGTAACTGGGTTGAGCTCAACGGCGCTGATTTCACTAAATTCGCGAGCAAGAATTGTTTCCAACTCAACGACACACATCCAGCGATCGCAGTTGCAGAACTCATGCGTCTGTTGGTCGACGAGCATAAGCTGAGTTGGGATGAGGCATGGGAGATAACGTCGAAAACGATGGCATACACCAATCACACCTTGCTTCCCGAAGCGCTGGAGCAATGGCCAGTGGCCGTGTTCCGACGCTTGTTGCCGCGCATCCTGGATATTATTTACGAGATCAATGCACGCTTCATTACGACCGTCAGCCAGCGTTGGCCTGGAGACAATGATCGGATCAATCGGATGTCGCTCATTCAAGAGGGCTCGGAGCCGATGATTCGCATGGCCTACCTGGCGATTGTTGGTAGCTACTCGGTGAACGGCGTGGCGGAGCTGCACTCCGAATTATTGACCCAAGGACTATTTCGCGACTTCTATGAGTTGTGGCCAGAAAAATTCAACAACAAGACCAATGGCGTTACGCAGCGACGTTGGTTAGACGCATGCAACAAACCGTTATCTGACCTGATCACGAGCAAGATTGGTGAGGACTGGATTACCGACCTAAAGCAACTCGAGAAACTGCGACCGTTAGCCGACAACAAGAAGTTTCAACAGCAATGGCAAGAATCCAAGCTGGAGAATAAGAAACGCCTCGCGAGCGAGCTGCAACGAGTAACAGGACTTGAGGTTCCGACCGACATGTTATTCGACGTGCAGGTCAAACGAATCCACGAGTACAAGCGCCAGCTATTGAACGTTCTGCATGCTATTCATATGTACGATCGAATTCGCAGCGGCAACGACGATGACCTCGTGCCTCGCGCCATCATTATTGGCGGTAAAGCTGCGCCCGGCTATGAAATGGCGAAGAGCATTATCAAGTGCATCAATAATGTCGCCCGCACTATCAAGGTCGACTGCGTTTGATTTTCTATCCGGATTACAACGTGTCTGCGATGGAGCTCATCTGTCCTGCCGCCGATGTTTCGGCGCAGATTTCAACAGCCGGGAAGGAAGCTTCGGGTACCGGCAATATGAAGTTCATGATGAATGGAGCTATTACCGTGGGTACGCTGGACGGTGCGAATGTCGAAATCCGTGAAGCAGTCGGAGTCGATAACTTTTTCCTATTTGGATTGACTGTGGAGGAGATCACCGAGCTCCGAGGTCACTACGACCCACAAGCCATTATTAGTGCGGACGAAGACTTTAGCCGCGTCATGCAACTTCTGGAAAGTAAGCACTTCAATCGCTTTGAGCCGGGCGTAATGGATCCGATCGTTGCTGCGATCCGCGAACCGGCGGATCCATGGATGACCGCGGCCGATTTTCGAAGTTTTGTAGCTGCTCAGAACCAGGTGAATGACCTATGGCGCGACCGTAAGGCCTGGACTCGTATGAGCATCCTCAATACGGCAGCGTCGGGATACTTTTCGACAGACCGAACGATTAGCGACTACAACGACGATATCTGGCGCCTCGATGCGATAGATCTGCCAGCGACTTAATGCAGGCTGGCGATCCGAACAAATTGGGTGCGACGCCTGTCGATGATGGTGTCAATTTTGCGCTGTATTCAGCCGTTGCTGAGCGCGTCGAACTTTGCCTGTTTAGCGATGATGGCTCCTTGGCTGATCAAATCGATCTGCCCGAGTGCGACGAGAATATCTGGCATGGCTTCATGCCGAGTATTACTGAAGGGCAGCGATATGGCTACCGGGTCCATGGGGCGGGCTGTAACCCGGCCAAACTCCTAATCGACCCGTACGCCCGACAGCTCGACAGCGAGCTCATTTGGCACCCATCGATTTTCGGCAGCAATAGCGATGACAGCGCAGCCTTTGCGCCGAAAGGCATTGTCCGCAGCTCAAGGCCGCCGCTGCACAGAGCAAAGCAGATTCCCTGGTCGGAAACGATCTTCTACGAGGCCAACGTTCGTGGCTACACGATGCAGCATCCGGCCGTGAATGCCGCGGATCGAGGCACTTTTAATGGCATGCGCAATAAGGACGTTATCGCTTATCTAAAATCGCTGGGGATTACGTCAGTCGAGCTGCTGCCGGTGCATGCCTTCGCGGACGAACATCATCTTGCCGAACAAGGTCTGAGAAATTTTTGGGGCTACAACAGCATCAATTTTTTCGCGCCTGCACCGCGGTACGCCAGCATTGACCCGATTGAGGAATTTCGTGGCATGGTCAATGCGCTGCACGATGCCGGACTTGAAGTCATTCTCGACGTTGTCTACAACCACACCGCAGAGAGTGGTAAGAACGGCCCAACACTCAGTTTCCGCGGCATTGATGACCGCAGTTATTATCGTGTTGCCGATGATGGTGAATACGTCAACGATACTGGCTGCGGCAATACTATTGACGCCGATAGCCCGGTTGTACAAAAACTCATCCTCGACAGTCTGCGCTACTGGGCGACGCAAATGGGCATCGACGGCTTTCGTTTCGACCTCGCAACTATTCTGGGCCGACATGCCGATGGCTTTAATCGCGACCACCCGCTTCTAAGCGCCATTTCGAACGACTCGATCCTACGCAATCGCAAGCTTATCGCTGAGCCCTGGGACCCAGGTCCGGGCGGTTATCAGTTGGGTCAATTCCCGTCATCCTGGGGTGAGTTGAACGACAAATTTCGCGACGCGACGCGCGCCTATTGGCGCGGCGATATCGATGCGACTGCCGAATTGGCAAGCCGCCTGCGTGGCTCTGCTGACGTTTTCGACAACGGTGATCGTAAACCGCACGCCAGTATCAACAAAATCACCAGCCATGATGGTTTTACGCTCGCTGATGTCGTGTCTTATGAGCACCGCCACAATGAAGCCAATGGCGAAGAAAACCGCGACGGTCACTCGCACAATTACAGCTGCAATCATGGTGTTGAGGGAGAAACGCAGGACGCGCCGATTCTCGCGGCGCGGCGCCGACACCGACTGAACCTGCTCGCGACTTTGCTGCTGTCACAGGGTACGCCATTGCTGCTGGCTGGAGATGAGTTTGGCAATTCGCAGAATGGCAACAACAACGCCTATGCACAGGACAATGAAATTGGCTGGCTTGATTGGCAGGGACTGGATGACGACCCGGAATTTTTAGCGGCGGTAAAGTCCCTGATCAGGCTGCGTCGCGAAAACGATCTACTGCATCTTGACGAGTTCATTCACGGTGACGCGAGTGAAGGTGAATCGCAAGTATCAATACGCTGGATCAACCCGGATGGCGGCAATCGATCGAGCGAGGACTGGGGGTTTGGCCATGCCTTCGGCTTGCTGCTCACTCGTTCCTCATCGACGCATCAAGAGGACTCAGTCGCCGTAATTTTTAATGCCTGGGATGAAGAACTTGATTTCAAACTGCCGCATCACGGCAGCGCTCAAAGCTGGCAATTAGCCTTCTCAAGTGTTGATGACGATTCGGAAATTGCCGGTCGTTCGGTCACCGTATTTACTCAAACACGATCGGATTGCTAGCCGCACCGACAGCGATTAAAAAACGTACGACCAACCTATTGCGAGTGAATCGATGTTAGCTCCTACGCTGTTCTTGGTTCGGCTGCGCAAGTACGCAAATTTCATGCCCTGCCTCTTACCCAGCGGAATGCCAATCGCCAGCGATGACAGCCATACTTTCTGACTGTTGTTGGATCGGTTTCCGTCAATGATCGTTTCGCCCTTCCAAGCATAGCCCGTACTCAGTGCGGCCCAGTACCCTGGCTTGTCAAATACCCGGACAACGTGCCCCTGCAGAGCATAGAGTGGATCCTGTTCTAGTGTTAAACCACCGAAAAAATCATCATTATCGCCATAGATGAATGTCGAGCCAGTCAGTTCATAGGACCACTTGCCGCGCGTGTGCAAGAAGCCGAGCTGCGGCCGAATGAAACTTCGATTTCTTCCAAGGTTGAGTAGTTTGTCACTTTTATATTCCCCAAGAGGGACACTGACAGCAACCGCGGCCCCGAATACCGTGTTCGATTTTTTTTCTTCATTCGGGCCATCATCGGATGCAGACGCCCCCGCGAGCAGGACAGAGAATCGAAATACGGGATCGGCCAGACCAACTCGCTCTGCGGTTGCCGGATCACCATCGAGCAGACCAGACCAACGCATGCTCTTCCAGGGCACCACCGCGTCGAAGCGCGCGAGCTTATTCGCGATCTTGAATGAACGAACGTAAGACACAGCCACAACGTGGCCGCTGACGTCTGCATCTTCGATCCTCAGCACTGGATTGAAACCGATATCACCTTGCAGACCAACATAGCCGGCGCCGACGATATTGACTCCCACCGGCAACGCCGTCCAGCGCCGCGGCTCAAGGTCCTGTGCATTAGCTTGACCGATAATTGTCAGTAGCGCGAAGACGCCGAGAACTTTATACATTGGGAACCTAGTTAGCTGGACCGTGTAATTCAATCACAAAAAAGGGCGCCCGTGTGGGCGCCCTGAAGTTTGGTGGTGATGGGTGGAATTGAAGCAGGCCGGCAGTATCTCGGTATATCGTCTTATTCACTAATTCGTGCCCAAGCTTCTGTTTTCACTAAGCTTCTAGTTATCGTCGGGTTGTACCGAGGCGTCGATGCCGGTGGAAACACACCCGAGGAGACCGACCTATTAGCGACTTAGGGCAACCTCTGACGAAAGCACGCGCCAGTTATGGCTTGCCGAAGGCAACTCGCTGGACTCGCTCGCGCATCAATTCGCCGCAATGTGTGCAACCAGAAAGCTAGTCTCCACGCGTTCCTGGAGAGGTTTCTGGCCAAGCGCATTGGGATAACCGCTAGCAGATTGGCTGCACTGAAGTACTCTTAATCAGTGCACGTCATTGCGACGTACTGCGACAACAACCACTTACCAGCAATCTTGTCGGCGACATACCAACCGCATTCATATTCGATACTGCCGTCGTCACTACGATCGCGCCACTTGACATCGAAAACTGCCGTCGTTGCATTCAGCAATTTCGTATCCAGTTCTTCAACGTCCGTCCCGAGCCAGCCTTCGCTGCGCCACGCATCGAGTGAATCGACGACGAAGCTATTGACGTCCAATTCGACCAATCCATCGTCGGAGCGTAACGTAATGACATCTGCGATGTACTGGGCGAACTCGTCGGCATGCTCCCACGAATTCTCGACATACAAATTAGCGTAGCCGTCCCTGAACCAGCTATCGAGGTCTTCAGCCGTGTCGGCTGACGCTGGCAATGCAACCAATGCGATTAAAAGCGGAGCCCAGCTTAGTTTCGTCATAATTCTTGTCCTTTTCGAATGTTCGATTTATCTATTTGCTAAGTTAATTTGATAAGGCGCTGCTTAATTGTGCACCAAACGGGCTTTGATTGCGTATTGAATTGGGATTAGGGCGCTTGCTCTTGATTACGTCAGCAGGCCGAACCGCGACACTAGGTCTGGCCTGGCGGCGACATTTTCTGGGAGAAGGATCGGCGCAAACCTGCAGGGTCGAGCAAGCCTCAAACAAAAACGCCTCATTTCAGAGGCATTTTAGATATGGTGGTGATGGGTGGAATTGAACCACCGACCTGCGGGTTATGAGTCCACCGCTCTAACCA
>RCNB010002897.1_pt1 | contig 10356 bp, 11 predicted proteins | sample 2041321 | NCBI WGS metagenome assembly RCNB01 (sample SAMN09708232, study PRJNA481090) | Marine sediment metagenome, whole genome shotgun sequencing project.
ATCGTTTCCACCTTGCGAATCAGAAGCAATACTTCCAAAATCATTCATCTTCCACCATGACACAAGCCTATAACAATCTTTCGGTGTAGATCCAGTCGTATTTTGGGTGATAAATGACAGAAAAAACAAATAATAGTGTCCCAGGCTCCAATTTCAATTTTAAAATTCGCAAGATCAGCTAAAATGGTTTTAATGTTAACAAAACGCTCCTTTGCCAATAGCGTAGCCTTATCTAATCCAGCAGAAGAGAAGTCTACAATATGTACATCATGTCCCATTTCGGCAAGATATATTGCATTTCTACCCTCTCCCCCTGCCAAACAAAGAATTCGTCCTTTTGGAATATCTTGTGCAATTTGTACTAAAAAATCGTTAGGCTCTTTACCGTAGGAAAATTCTTTTGCACGATAACGCTGATCCCACATCATTTTATTACTCATATTTTAAATACCCTATATTGATTCGGCCGATTGCTCTATAACTACCCAAAAGGGATAATAATTTCATGATCTTTTTTATAGGTGAAATTTTTTTGTAACTTGCATTTGTTAACCTGTATTATTCACCCTGTTGGGTAAAATAGCTTTATAAAATCTTTATATTGTTGAAGGCGATATCCAACGGGAGTAACATCGAAGTTACACGGATTATTAAAATTAAAGCATATTGAAAAATTATCTGATAATTATTGATCATATACCCTTTATTTAGGAGTATAATGCGCTACTCATTAATAGTATAAAAGATAATGATAATTATAATGTATATTATAAACAGATCAAATAAATTTATAGTGTATGTCTTGATTAATTGGTGTAAATATATTAAAATAATAGGTTTCGACTTTATTTAATACAATAGGCATAAAAAGGAAAAGAATATGAAAAGAACATATCAACCAAGTAATCGGAAACGTAAAAATAAACATGGTTTTCGGGAAAGAATGAGCACAAAAAAAGGACGGGCCGTTTTAGGAAGACGGCGTGCCAAAGGAAGAAAAAGATTAACGGTTAGTGATGAATTTATCCGCTCTGCATAAAATTCTATCAATCAAAAAAGATACCGACATAAAAGAGCTCATGTCGAAGGGCGAAAAAATATACACAAAGTATGGATTATTTTTTCTAAACAAGGATGTAAAAATTAATCAATTCGGCTTTGCCGTACTTATAAAAAAACGTGTTGGGAAAGCTGTCTGGCGAAATTATTGTAAGCGGTTGATCAGAGAGTATATGCGAGCACATATCCATATATTCTCTCATTATAACCGGATCTTATTCCTTTATAATTATGAAGGAACTGTTGACCATAAAGGTCTGACGGAAGAATTTGACAGACGGTTACAAACGATATGAAAACATTTCTGCTTTTATTAATTAACATTTATAGAAAATATATTTCACCTTTATTTTGCCCACATTGTAGATTTTATCCCACATGTTCTGAATACAGTTATCAATCCATTCAGGTTCATGGTGTCGTTAGGGGTTTGTGGCACAGCCTGGTACGTATCAGTAAATGCCATCCCCTGCATGAAGGTGGATTTGATCCGGTTAAAAAGTATAACCCAAGGTAGGATATAGACAATAATTATGGATAAAAAATCCCTGTTAGCAATTGTTTTTATTACAGTAATCATACTCCTTTTACCGTCTTATTATAGTCTTATTAATGACGAGCCGGTTGTTCAGGAAAAACGGCAACCAGAATTTTCAGATGAACTGAGACAAGAGAAAAAACCAATAATCGACCAGGAAAAGGTAAGATCAGTTGAAAGCAAAGCGAAAGATATTATATCAGAAAAAAGAGAAAAAATCAAAGAACCTGTTATTGTCGAGCATTCCGAAGCTGTTATTACAACAATAGAAACACCAATGATATCAGCTGCCATATCAAACCAGGGAGGTGGAAAATTTCAATTCTGGTACTTGAAAGAGTATGATACCTGGTTGGGTGAACCGGCAAAGATCATTGATGGATCAATGAATAATGGCATGGAAGTTACTTTTATCACGACATCAGGTCGTAAAGTGAACTTAAATGATTATCCATTTAAAATGATTGATAATGTACCGGAAAAAATTGAACTGAAAACAGAAGATAATTATACCCTACGATACGAATTGGAGATCGAAGAGACGATTGTACGCAAAGAGATAACCATTTATGGGGACAGCTATCATATCGATCTGCAGTTCAAAATTGCAAAGGCCGGCGAGCTATTGCTAAACGATGATTATGAAATTAGCTGGATTAACGGGTTACCAACGAATGAGATCAATTCGGAGGAGGATTATACATATAGTGAAGCTTATGCCAGCATGGGGGGGGAACTAGAAAATTTTTCCATTGACTCAGAAGAACGCGTAAATTCAGTTCCAATGAACGGTAAAACCGATTGGATTGCAACCCGGACAAAATATTTTGTATCTGCGATCATTCCAACCAAGAGTAAAACTACGGGTGCGATATTCGGGGGAGAAGGTGTACAGGCCGGCGAGATATTACAACGGCGATATTACACATCGATAGTCAGTACTGTTGTTAATTACGGTATTGATGATACGTATAGAATATATATGGGACCACTTGACCATTCAATTTTGTCACAATATGATAATGGCCTGGACCAATTGGTAATGAACCACGGGTGGTATGAACGCACGTTCCGCCCCATTAGTCTCTTTATTCTAAAAGTCTTTAAATTTTTCCAGTTGTTTATTCCTAACTATGGTCTTGTCATTGTACTTTTTTCCATCCTGGTTAAAATTGTCGTCTATCCGCTAACTAAAAAAAGCTATAAATCGATGAAGGAAATGAGTCGTGTACAACCACTGCTCGCTGAACTCAAAGAAAAATATAAAAGCGATCCAAAGCGGATGAATAAAGAAACGATGAAATTATACAAAGAGCATGGGATTAATCCAATGGGAGGATGTCTTCCCATGCTGCTGCAATTACCCCTTCTGGCCGCACTGTTTATTGTGTTTCGGTCTACCATACAATTGCGAGGTGCCGCTTTTATTCCTGGTTGGATCGATGATTTATCTCGGGCGGATACAATTTTTATCCTGCCTTTTTCCTTACCAATGTACGGAGATCAATTTAATATTCTGCCGATATTAATGGCAGTAACCATGATTTTTCAGTCAAAAATGACAATGCAGGATCCCAAACAAAAAGCGATGGTCTATTTAATGCCTATTTTTATGCTCTTAATTTTTAATCAGTTCCCATCCGGTTTAAATCTTTATTACACACTATTTAATTTCTGGACCATTATACAGCAGAAAATAACGGATGGGAACGGTAAAGTTAAGAAAAACAAATAATTAATAAATGTTTTATACTAATAAATATGTATTAAAAGGGGCTCCCGCTGGGGGCTTTTTTTATGAATAAAACCACTGATTTTTCAAGGACGATTGTTGCCCTGGCAACTGCGCTGGGTTCAGGCAGTATTGCTGTTATCAGGATGAGTGGGCCGGATGCCGTTTCGATTGTAGCCAAGGTATTTTCGGGGAAAAATCTTTTAACCGTTCCGGCAAATACGATTCACTATGGACGCATCATCAACAAGAACAAAGTCCTTGATCAGGTATTGGTATCCATATTTCACACCCCCAATTCTTATACCGGCGAAAACTATGTGGAAATATCATGTCACGCGAACCCCTTTATCGTCGATGATATTATAAAGGTTCTGATGGATCATGGTGCCCAGATTTCCCGAGCAGGAGAATTTACACTGCGGGCTTTTCTTAATGGGAAAATGGATCTTTCCCGGGCTGAAGCCGTGGCCAGTATTATAAAAGCAAAATCAAGAATAGGCATTAAAAATTCGCTGGAGCAGCTCAATGGAAAACTGGCAGCAAAAATCATGAACACCAAACAGAGGCTTATTGAGATAATTGGATCTGTAGAGATAGAGCTTGATTTTGCAGAGGAAGATCTTGTGACTCTGACCCGCAAGGAACTAATGTCACGATTGTATGTTCTGGAAAAGCAGTTGAAAGCACTCGTCTCCAGTTACAATTACGCAAAATTATTGGAAGGGGGCATTCACCTGACTATTATCGGGGAACCAAATGTGGGGAAGTCAACACTTCTGAATCAGATCCTTGGTGAAAATCGGGCAATTACCAGCCATCTTCCAGGTACAACGCGCGACACTATTCATGAGAATATTGTAATAAATGACATTCTTTTTAAATTGGTTGATACGGCGGGACTAAGGGAAAGCAAGGGCGCCATAGAGGCAGAGGGTATTAAAAGAACCCAATCACAGGTCACCCAGGCAGATTTAATATTATTGGTGGTTGATTCAAGCAAAGCAATTCTTAAACCTTCATGGAGACTGATCCTAGAAACATTGCGCACCACAGATGCTCAGACAATCCTTGTTGCCAATAAAACAGATTTGGGCCTGAATCAAACCACATGGGAACATATGAAATCCACAGGAAAATCGGTGGTACGAATTTCTGCTAAAACAGGTAAGGGCTTAAAAGATCTGGAGAAGTCAATTATGGATCACATCTCCAAAGGATTTGAAAAATACTCGGAAGATCTGATCATTACCAGCAAGAGACAAAAGGAAGTTTTGGACCGGACGTTAACTCATTTACATGATGCCTGTAATCTTTTGAAGGGAAATGGTGGTTTTGAATTTGCGGCAGCGGATTTGCGACAGGCGCTGGATGCATTGGCAGAAATCACCGGGGAGACAGTCACCGATGATATCTTGAACAATGTCTTTGCTAATTTTTGTATAGGTAAATAATAAATTAATGGCGAATGTTTCACGTGAAACAGAGAAGAGATGGCTGATTTTAATGTGATCGTTATAGGTGGCGGACACGCAGGCATTGAGGCCTCCGCAGCACCGGCAAGAATGGGGCTATCGGTAGCATTATTGACCATGGACCGGCATAAAATTGGATTGATGTCATGCAATCCGGCTATTGGTGGATTGGCAAAAGGCCAGCTGGTAAGGGAAATTGACGCCATTGGTGGCCAAATGGCCCGGATCATTGATGCTTCCGGAATCCATTTTAAAATGCTCAATAAATCAAAAGGTCCAGCGGTATGGTCACCCCGTGCCCAGGCAGACCGGAATTACTATGCGGAAGTTGCAGGCCAATACCTGGATCATATTAAAAACCTTGTTATTATCGAAGACTCGGTCAATGGTTTAATTATAGAGAAAAATAGAATCCGGGCCATACGAACCGAAGGTGGTCAGGAGTTAAGCGCAGATATTGTGATCTTGACGGCGGGAACCTTTCTTAACGGGGTTGTACATATTGGTCTGATGAATTTTAAATCGGGTAGAGCTGGGGAAAATCCCGCCCAAGGAATCACAGAGAATCTTATTGCCGCCGGATTTGAATACGGACGCTTAAAAACGGGTACCCCCCCCAGGCTATTAAAAGATTCCATAGACTTCAGTAAGTTTGAGGAACAAAAACCGGACGATCCACCGGCACCATTCTCATATGCCACGGAAAGAATTGATAGAAAGCAAATATCCTGTTATCTCGGCCACACAAATAAAAAGACACATGGTGTTCTGCGCGAGGGATTTAATGAATCTCCTATGTTCATCGGGAGGATCAAATCAATCGGTCCCCGGTATTGCCCGTCGATTGAGGATAAGGTAAATCGTTTTTCCAATAGGCCAAGACACCAGCTTTTTTTGGAGCCGGAAGGATACGATAATCCCGAAATCTATCTGAACGGCTTTTCTACAAGTTTACCGGAAAACATCCAACGACGGGCGGTGAAAACCATACCTGGATTGGAAAAAGCAGAAATCCTAAGGTTGGGATATGCTATTGAATATGATTTTTTTCCACCACATCAGCTTTGTTTTACCCTAGAAACAAAATTGGTGAAAGGACTTTATTTTGCCGGCCAGATCAATGGAACCTCCGGTTATGAGGAAGCAGCAGCCCAGGGATTAATGGCCGGGATTAATGCCGCCTTAAAAATATTTAAATCTGAGCCGCTTAAATTATCCCGCTCAGAAGCTTATATCGGTGTTCTCATAGATGACTTGATAAATAAGAGTACGCTGGAGCCGTACCGTATGTTTACGTCCAGGGCAGAGTTTAGACTTATGCTGCGTCAGGACAATGCAGATTTGCGCCTGGCTAAATATGGAGCAAACATCGGGCTGCTAGATAAAGAAGATGTAAATAGAGTTGAAGATAAAATCACTCAGATTCATAAGTTAACAAACTATATTAATCGCACCAGCATCAATAAAGATTTGTTTAATAAGAATTTTTCTCATAAAAGTTCTGCGCTGAACCAGTCCGAAAAAATTAGTCATTTAATCAAACGACCGGAAGTAGAACTGGGAGAAATTTTACGTTTGAATATGATAAATTCCTATAGCGATGAAGTCATCCAGGAAGTTGCTTTTAATGTAAAATATGAGGGATATATCAGGCGAAATCAGGATTTGCTAAATCGTTTTCAGCAGCAGGAGGCCCGGATAATTCCACCGGATTTTGACTATAGATCTATAGCCGCCCTATCTGCTGAAGCCAGAGAAAAATTGGCAAAAATAAAACCGGAAAGCTTTGGACAGGCCTCCCGTATTTCCGGAGTGTCACCCGCGGATCTGTCTGTTTTGCTGATTTATCTGGAAAGAGAAAAGTACCAAAGAAAGGTTTCACGTGAAACATCCGCTCAATCTTAATGAGTTGTATGATTTTTTGGAATCCCGTAATTTTTCTGTCACCACAAAGCAAAGAGAACATTTTTATAAATATCTTGATCTCTTGAGGGTCTGGACAAAAAAGCAAAATCTGGTATCACAGAATGATATCCCGCATATTGTAGAGAGACATTATCTAACATCTTTATACCTTCACTCCTGTCTTCCTAAAAAAATCGGGGGAGAGGCAATTGATATTGGCAGCGGCGCAGGGTTTCCTGGTATTATTTTAAAGATCATGCGCCCGAATTTGTCACTGACTCTTCTTGATTCGTCACATAAAAAAGTGATATTTTTACAGGAGGTATGTGATCAACTGAATCTTAATTGTCCGATTATGGAACAACGGTGTGAGAATTATGGGGATCATAAAACCGGCAAGTTTGATTTGTTTGTGAGTCGGGGTGTAGCCCGTCTCGACGTTTTATGGCGTTGGACCACAGCGATGATGGGGGAAAATAGTAAAATGTTTGTATTAAAAGGAGGGAGCTGTCAGGAGGAAGTCGAAAGCGTAAATTTTGAGAATGTAACCGTCCGGTTCTGTACACCTAAGCAAGCATGGTTAAATTTCTCAGATTATTTGAAAAATAAATGGATAGTAATTTTGGAGAAATAAGTGGCGCAAAATATTGTTTTTAAAGAACTTGCAGGACTTATTACGGAAAATAGAAATCCGGATACTTATGAAGTAGATATGATGACCACGGAAGAAATTTTGCGATTAATAAATTGGGAAGATAAAAAAGTAGCCATAGCGGTTGAAAAAGAGATCCCCTATATTGTTCAGGCGGCGGATCTTATCGCAGAAACATTTAGAAAGGGTGGTCGTTTGATTTACGTTGGTGCCGGTACTTCCGGTCGCCTGGGAGTTTTAGACGCTGCGGAATGTCCACCGACCTTTGGATCTGATCCGGAAATGATCCAGGGTATTATCGCCGGCGGGTATGAAGCTCTGGTTTATGCGCAGGAGGGTCGGGAAGACAAAAAAGAGCAAGGCGAGATCGATTTACGTAAAAAAAATATTACCTCCCGGGATGTTGTTTGTGGAATTGCCGCAAGTCAGCGTACACCTTATGTTATAGGAGCTCTGGAAGCCGCAAGGGAAACGGGAGCGAAAACAATATTTGTCATTTGTAATCCTCGAAAAGTGGTTCAGGTAGATGTCGATGTTACCATTTGCCCGGTGCCGGGACCGGAGGTTGTGATGGGATCAACCAGAATGAAAGCCGGAAGCGCTCAAAAAATGGTGCTTAATATGTTGACAACAACCGCGATGATCAAACGTGGAAAAGTATACGAAAATATGATGGTTGATCTTCAACCGAATTCACAAAAATTAATCGAACGCTCTAAAAAAATCATTATGCTGGCAACAGATAAAAACTATGATGAAGCCTCATTCTTTTTGAAGAAGTCGAAAGGCCATATAAAAGCAGCCGTTTTAATGGCGCTCACAGGACTGGATTTGGAATCAGCAGAAGAATGTCTAGATAAAAATGAAGGATTTATAAAAAAAGCTTTGCAACAATGCCCTGGTAATGTAAAATAATTATCCTTGCAATTTCACCATTTTTACCATATAGTAATCGATAGAAATATGAATAAATTGATAAAATTTTGCAGGAGTGTTCATGAATAATTTCATTAAGTCTAGTTGGAAAGAAACAGATCAGGAGTTTTTAGATCCGAAACTAAGCCAACAGGTTTTTACATCAAAGAATGTAATGGTTGTCTACTATATTTATGAGCCGGGCCTGGAATTTGAAGAGCATTCCCACCCACAGGAACAAGTGACAATTGTCCAATCGGGGCGCCTTCTTTTAGATGTTGCCGGAGAGAAAGTAGAATTAAAAAGCGGTGATATCTGTTCTGTTATGCCCAATGTAAGCCATTCATCCATCGTTGTTGGGGATGAAAAGGTGGAAGCTTTCTGCATCTTTACACCCATTACTGAACAGGTCATCTTTCAAAAACGATAACACGGGTTCGCTCATTTATCATTATTCAGTGCTGATTGTCAAAACTTTTGGTAGTGTTAAATTACATTTCGTGTCAGTCTGTTCCCTCCACACCTCACAGGGTCGACCTTTCATCATACCTTAATTATTTCTGTGAAAAAAGCGTGTATCAAGTCATATGTAATCAAAAAATAACATATAAACTTCAGATGATTTTAACGCGGGAGAAGCAAAAAAATTGTCCAGATCTCTTATAGAACAAATCTTCCCGGTTTATCATGCAAAACATTTGTTGTTGACAATGTTATTATAATATCCAGATTTTTGTTAAATTATCAAGAAAATTAAATGGGAACCGTGCCCCCAGAAGAAAATCCGATACAAAACAGGATTTTTTCTGTAAGACAGGTGAAATATATTTTAATGAACAACCGACAAGAAAAGATAATACCCGGCTGTGAACCACTGTACTATGAAGGTAATTCAACAGCCTGTTTGTTATTACATGGATTCACCGGCTCTCCCTTCGAGCTTCGCTTATTGGGAGATTTTCTTCACAACGAGGGATATACTGTATCCATTCCATTAATGCCGGGACATGGTACAAAGCCAGAAGATCTGAGAAAACGAACCTGGTTTGAATGGTATGAAAAGGCAAAGCTCGATCTATTTGAATTACGCAAAAAATGTACGAAAGTCTTTGTCATAGGCCTTTCTATGGGGGGCTCTTTAGCGCTACACTTGTCAGCACATTATGAGGTTAATGGTGTGATTGCCCTTGCTCCCGCCTTATATTTGAAAAACAAATTTTCATTTTTGAGCCATTATTTGCATATAATCTATCCTTATACAAAAAAGGGAGCCGGATCTGATATAAAGGCAAATATGAAAACCATGGCCTATGATAAAATTCCTCTTAAATCATTATCCGAATTACTCAAGTTTTCAAAGCATCTAAAAAACGATCTGCCAGATATTTATACACCGACACTTATTATTTATACCAAAAAGGATCATGTGGTCGACGAAAAGGGTCCTGCAGAGATATATCGAAGACTTTCTTCCAAGAATAAAAGAATACTCGAATTGCAAAAATCCTATCATGTCATCACTCTAGATATTGAGAGAGAAAAAGCTTTTCGGGAAATCAATAATTTTCTCAAAGACACGATATAAATTGGGATTATTTGTGATGACAAAGAAGGAGCGATTAATCTATACAACCGCGAACCGATTTCTTCGGTGGCAGAGTGGATCGACAAACAGAGATTGATTATGTGGGAAAAACAGCAACCCAGCCCTGGCATTGATTTCAGGGAAGAATTATTAAATGGATTTCCCATCAAACTCCTTGCAGGGCAAAAATTAGTTATTGGGGTAAGGGTTCAGGCATAAAAATAAATAATTAACAAGGAAATTTTTGATATGAAATCGTCATGTTCTAAACTATGGATCGTCTCCCTCTGTCTTATTTTATATTATCCAGGCGTCATATTTTCACAAATGAAGTGGGAGGTCGTCGTCGGTAAAAATCTCTCTGCTGATCCGGCCATAAAAATAGCGTTGGATGATTTAGTCTCCACAGGAAAGACATATGGCTTAATTTTTAAAATATTTAATAATGATAAAAATCTATCCACACATACAGTTTTAATTGGGGCGCCTGATCGT
>RCNB010010529.1_pt1 | contig 10348 bp, 12 predicted proteins | sample 2041321 | NCBI WGS metagenome assembly RCNB01 (sample SAMN09708232, study PRJNA481090) | Marine sediment metagenome, whole genome shotgun sequencing project.
CGAAGCTGCATTGGCTGATGTCAAATCAGCAATCAAATTTCACTTTGAAACTTTTGGCCCTGATGAAATTGAGGTCGATCCTCCAATTCTGGAAGCTTTTATAGCAGAAACCGGAGTGGCTGTTTGATGTCTAAATTTCCTGCTGATGCTCCTAATAGGAAAGTAATGAAAGCCTTGGAACGACTTGGGTTCAATGTCGTTCGTGAGGGCAACCATGTTGCGATGTTAAAAGAGAATGCCGATGGAACCCGAACTCCCCTTACAATGCCAAATCACCCTACAATTAAAAGATCAACCTTACGAACCATTCTTACTCAAGCAAAAATACCAAGGGATGAATTTTTAAAAGCATACTATTCTTAAGTTTTCATACGCAACGGGACGATGACTAAAATCCTATTCGTTCAAAATTCAAAAGAAATGTTTTCCATAATTTAACTTAATATACGGATACGTAGAAATATTTTCCGGATATATAGTCCAATATCATGGAAAAATTTTCCGTATATTAACAATGTTAAATGCTATGATTATGAAAATGAGATATAAGTATAATACACTCGAAGATTTCTTGATTTCTCGCACGCCGAAACCAAGCAGGAAATTGTGTTCTTGGGCTCTTTCGATTTAAAATTGTATCAAACAAATTGACGTGACAACTGCGTAGTGCATCTATTCTTGATTTATATTGTGCAAATAGTTTATATTCTCTTTGAGTAATCTTAGAAACCTTAAAGCTGAAGAGCCCCCGAGAGCGTATAGCAAAGGATATATATGAACACTGATCTATCATTTATTACAAATGAAGAAAAACAAACCCTTAAAGAGCGGTTTGAAGTCCTTATTAAAGACACTTCATTCTTTGACTGCCTTGTAGGTTACTTCTATTCCAGCGGGTTTCACGCCATCTACCAGTCTTTGGAAAACACAGAAAAGATAAGAATTCTTATTGGAATCAGCACAAGCAGACAAACTTTCGAATTACTGGAAATCGCCAATAAACCCAAACAGCAACAAATTGATTTCTCGCATGCCGAAACCAAGCAGGAAGTTGAAAATCTTATTCAAAAAGAAATGGAGGATTCTGAGGACAATAGAAAAGTTGAAGAAGGCGGACTGCCCAAACAGACGGCAAAAAATACATTAAAAGCATTGAATGCGCTCAAGAATGAACTGATAAATCCTTTCAAGGTGCTGGCAGTATTACAAACCCATATACCCGAAAAGCTGCTGGAAAGTCATTATGCCGAGCAGAACCCGGCAGTATTCGGTAAACGTGAAGTCATACTCTCATTATATCTATCAGGTGAATAATTGCATCATAAATGCGTCAATTGCGTCAACATTTGCAGGCCATTTACCAAAGAACCCGATTTCGGTGTGACAAGCGTAAATTACAATTTTTCTGAATTGATGGAGAGAGCCGGAGACCCACGATGACTATTTCACTGGAAGAACTTCAGAGATTGATGAACGCCATGGAAGGCGAGAACCTGGAGTTCAAGGAAGCAAGAAACAGGTATCACTTCGACAGGCTTCTCAACTATTGCGCGGCGTTGGCAAACGAGGGAGGCGGCCTGGTAGTCCTTGGCATCACCGACAGGAGGCCTCGCCAGGTTATTGGGACAAGGGCCTTCTCTCAACCCTAACGCACCCGTTTGGGCTTGATTGAGAAGCTTCACCTTAGAGTAGATGTTGACGAGGTTTATCATACGGAAGGCAGGGTTCTTGTCTTCACTGTACCGCCAAGACCAGTGGGAGTCCCCATACAGGCGGATGGTATTTACTGGACCAGACGGGGGGACAGTCTGGTACCCATGGCAGAAGAGCAGCTCCGGGGAATTTTTAATGAAATCGGTCACGATTTCTCGGCTGATTTTTGCCAGGGGGCTACCCTGGATGACTTTGATTTGGAGGCAGTTGAGAACTTTCGCAAACGGTGGATTGAGAAATCGGGCAACACATCACTGGAACGACTTGATTGGAAACAACTCTTGCGCGATGCGGAAGCCGTTGTAGATGGAAACGTAACATATGCCGCTCTTGTCTTGTTCGGAACACGTCAGGCATTGGGCCGACATTTGGCCCAGGCCGAGGTGGTTTTCGAGTACCGATCGTCAGAAGCTTCCGGCCCTGCCCAGCAACGCAAGGAATACAGGGAATCTTTCTTTTCCTTCTATGACGATCTCTGGAATACTATAAATCTTCGAAATGACCTCCAGCACTATCAGGATGGGTTGTTCATATGGGACATCCCCACATTCGAAGAACGATCCGCTAGGGAAGCCATTCTCAATGCGGTGAGTCACCGCGATTATCGTCTTGGCGGAAGCGTATTTGTGCGCCAATACCCGCGACACCTTATTATAGAAAGTCCGGGCGGTTTTCCTCACGGTATTACCCTTGAAAATATATTAAACCGCCAATACCCTAGTAATCGCCGCATAGCCGACCTCTTCGCCAAGTGCGGGCTCGTTGAACGTTCCGGGCAGGGCATGGACCTCATTTTTGAAGAAGCCATCCGCCGTGGCAAACTTCCTCCTGATTTCACCGGAACAGACCGCTACCAGGTGAACCTTGCGCTCCACGGACAAGTCCAGGACTCTGCCTTTGTGTTGTTTCTTGAAAAAATCAGCAGGGAACGGAGTGTTTCGTTTTCCACGCAGGATTTTTTGATCCTCGACCAAGTGCATCGAGGCTTGCCCGTGCGGGATGAACTTAAACCCCGGCTCTCTTGCCTTCTTGAAACGGGTGTTTTGGAACTCACGGGCCGGGGGCGCGGCGCCCGTTATGTTCTTGCCAGGCGTTTTTATGCTATAACGGACAGGAAGGGGCTCTACACACGAAAAAGAGGACTGGATAGGGACACCAATAAGGCGCTATTGATCAAACACATTTCGGATAATGACAAGGAAGGCAGTCGGTTCCGGGATTTGAGACAGGTGCTTCCGTCACACTCCATTGGGCAGTTGAAGGCTTTACTTAGGGAACTCAAAGAAGAGAACCAAATTTACAGTAGCGGTAAAACCAAGGCTGGCTTATGGCACATCGTTTTGAAGCATGACCAATTGGATGAAGAGTAGGGTGTATTTAGATCTAATTCATTGTGCCTGTAACCAGTTGTTAAGCAAGGAGATTCCATTTATAGGTGTTTTATTGGATTGGATCAAATCCAATAAAAAGCAAAAAATGGATCTAATCGATTATAGGATATTTGGATAGATTGCTCGGAAATTATCAATTATAGCACAATCCAATTCCGCATAATCCACAATAAAGCATATTATATCAGCCAATTACATTTGATCGCCATTGGAATGCCAGCACAAGAACTTTGGGGACATACTATAATCTCCATGTCAAGCATAAAGTCCATATTTTTAAAAGGTAATTATATCAGTTAGATATGAGCATGACCAATATCAATAGTAAATCAATGATTTTTCGGCGAATCTCTCACAAGTACGAACTCTACCTCTTATCGTTACGTTCATCCGGCCTTACCGTATTATCGGCAGCGCCCACCATACCTTATCCAGAGTTGAAAGTTCGATGAGAGGCCCAGGATTGTCCCTCCAGAGGTCTTGTTGCCTCTACGTCCATGAACGGGCTCTCTCGCCGAAAATGAATGATCGGTTAATCGAATTTTATATAATCCGGGTCAAACGACTCCTTTCTTTTCATAATTGTCCATGCAATGATCAGCAATTTTGTTGCAAGTTTAACACGCATCTTCGTTTTAATTCCTCGTTCACGTTCTCTACCTCGAAGAAGCTTGGTAAAATATGTTCTGAAAATATCGACTTTCGAAGATGCTACATGTGCTGCCTGATACAATGCATAACGCAGTTCACCGTTGCCTTTTTTGGATATTACCGGTACTGCTTTGTCACTTGTTTTTCCACTGCGGTTTGCACAAAGATCAAATCCTGCCATTTTAAGAACCTGTTTGCGGTTGTTGAATCGAAAAGGATCCGAAATTGACGCCAATACCCTGGCCGATATGTAAGGGCCAAAACCTGGTATTGTTAGCAGGCAACTATATTCATCAAATTCACGACAGAAATCTTTGATTAAATCATTAGTTTTTTTCATTTGATCGCGAATCTGTTTAAGTTTCTCTACAAGAATATCTGATTCGAGCATACCTGCCGGGCCAATGGGGCAACCCACAGATTCCGTTGACAGGTGGTATATTTTGCGTAACCTGATCTTTTGGTCAAGCCCACGGTGTCTTTCGGTTACTGTATTAAAAAACTTATTAAATCCCATTCCTGCGATTATATCAGGGTCTAACAACCAGCGTGTAATCGTCAGACTTTCATTTTCACAAATACCGTAATACCGGTCAAATTCCGGAAAATACTGTGCAAGCAGAGTGTTCCTGATTCTCATCCGAAGGCTGTGTTCTTCTTTTTTTAATCGCCTTCTTAATGACAGCAAAGACCTGATTTCAATAATGCTTGTTGATGGCACATCATAATAATGACATTTTCCCCTGGAAACCAGGTCTGCAATATTAGCTGCATCTTTCGTATCATTTTTATCCCACCGCCCATCCAAAAGCTGCCGGTTATTTTTGACTGCCTGACCGGCAACCAATACAAGATCATATCCGTTCCGAATTAAATGATTGGCTAATGGCTTATGATAATTCCCGGTCGGCTCTATTCCATACACAATCTTAGAAAGACCGTTTTGAACCTTGATCTCTTCGACCGTTCTCAGCAGCCGGGAAAAACCTTCTATGTTGTTTTCAAAAACCAGCCTTTTCATTAATACCTTTCCGTTTGATGATCCAATAAAAGCGTGATGTTTTTCTTTAGCCACATCAACGCCAACGATCAGATATTCATCTGATCCATAAATCTCTTTGATCATTTGACAATACTGCTCACGCCTGATAATCTCCTTGTTACTCATAATAGCCTCCTTTTAGCTTAGAGTTTATAATTGTGGAAAATTTGCCTCTATGCTATCAGGAGGTTATTCTTTGTCAAGGAGATAATATGCTTTTATTGTGTTATAATAAAGGGTTATGCCTTTATCGTTTTAATATATAACGTCCATGTTTATCTGCCACACTGCCTCGCTTTGCGAGGAGGACTGTGAAAAGTGAAAAGAGGGACGCATTTAGATTGATGATTGTCGATTGACTATTGAATATTGACAACAATATTGAACCCCGGTTAAATATTGAGTAAGGTCCACGGTTCAAAGGTTCACGGTTCACGGTTGAATAGGTAAAGAAGATTCAACTGGGTAAACCAGGCGCGAAGAGATAAAAACTGTTGAACCGTGACGCTAAGAGCGCGAAGGTTGTTTTTTTGCACCAACTGGAGTTATTTAATGCTGTACACTTCATCATGAGGTCCCAACAGTACAAATTTAATAGTTTCGTCAGATGTTGTGGAACAATCGGAACAGGCAACAAATTCAGCGTCTCCCTTTTTTCGGCATGCAGCACAATACAAATAGATTATGATGAAGTTGCGTTTGACCGGGCAGGAGTAAAAGCCTCGCAAGTTGCCCTTTAGAGGTTCGCCAAGTTCAACTGGGTGCTCCATAATCTGGCGAACTTTCTGTTCAATCTGCTTCTTTATACCGGCATGTTTTCTGAGGCTTTTCAGGAATACTTTTTCAAATTCTGCTTTCATCGGTCGCCAAAAACTTCCTCAAAGGTATGCCATTTGGCCGTGCCGTCGCGGAGCCTGGACTGGACATCAAGTAGCGCTTTGTGAAAGTCAGGATTAGAAAGTATGATCTCCATGCTATCTCCTTGCGCTTGCCGTTTGAGTGCCAGGACAAATTGCGTAATAACATCGGCGACTGTTGTTCGGTTTTCTCGAACATATACCTTGACAAAATCCACCAAATCTTGATCAAGGCTGATATTTAAGCGTGTCTTAGGCATGATATCCTCCCTATTTTAATGTTCCCAATATACACATATCAGGAACAATTGTCAAGATGTAAAGATTGACGCAAGGGTGTGAAAAGAATGGGGCATTTTGGGGGTCGCCCATTAAAGGACCTGGCCACGGTAACCAAATATAATAACAGCAAAAGAAGCCTAAAACAGGGCCAAAAAACGTCTTAAACGACTATTTTTGACCCCAAAAAGGACCTTTTAAGCTAAATAGTAATTCAAAAAATGAAAAGGGGGACGTATTGGGATTGATGATTGATTATTGATGATTGATATACTTCAGCCTTCAGTCTTCAACCTAAATACCTGAGTAGTTACACAAAATGTTGACTTATAGCTTTGTGGGAAAAGAGGGACGGGGTTGAAATTGCGCGTTTGGTTTTTGATTTTTGAACCCCGGTTAAATTCGCTCCGCTCGTCTTCTGCGAAGAATTGAACTGGGTAAACCGCCCCTGTTAAATTCGCTCCGCCTTTGTTGAATACGCTTCGCTGTCACTGTCGTGAATTCAACTTGGCAGGCTTGTCTTCTGCGAAGCCCCGGTTAAACAAAAGCAACAGATTGGTTGAACTGGGTAAAAATTGAACGGGGCAGGCAAAGGCGCCCCAGTACGATCTTCCGGACCTACCCCAGATAAATACGCTCCGCTGTTTTCTGCGAAAAATTTAACGGGGCAGGCAAAGCCGCAAAGAGCACAAAGTGTTTTTGTTGCTTTTTCCTGATCGGGGTAGCCGATCGGGAAAAGAATCATGCCCTGCGGGCAGGGGATCGGTATCAAAGCTTGAATTGTGAATTAACATCTCCGACCACTACGACTACATCCGGGTTTTCAGTTACGCATACGTTTTCAAATGCAGTCATGATTTTAGCGGTCTGTACCGCATGGGTGCCTGAACCAGCATTAAGAAAGTAGTCTGGTTCTGGGATCTCAAGATCATCGAAAAAGGCTTGAGACATCTCAAAGTCATAGTGTTGACCGGTATGAACAATTTTATATTCCACATCCAGATTGCTGCGTTTATCCAGCTCCCGGACAATGGGGGCGATCTTCATAAAGTTAGGCCGGGCACCTGCGATTAGAAGAAGTTTCATGGATAACTAATTTAGGGATTAAAAGATCAAATTAGCCACGGACACACACAGACACACACAGACATGAAAGAATTTTTCTCATTCAGACTCCGAATGAGAAAAGATGTCATCGCTTTGCGATAAAGAAATAAAAGATTTAATGAATGAATCAAATATTTCGATCTTATTATATTAATAATGAAATAGGCGTATTGGCTCAATATAGCTGTAACCCGAAGGGTTGACTGGTTTTCTTCGGTGTCGGGTCGACCGGAGAAAAAAAGTAGTCGTCAGTGTGAGTCCGTGTGGGTCTGTGGCTAATTTAACGGGACTCCGGGACGTCCATAAATAAGTAAATAATAGGGCGGCTTTAAAGCATCTTTGTTTTCCAATATTTATATAATTTACCAGATAGTAGCAACTTTTTTGGATCCTCTTAATTTCTTATCAGCAGTAACCAGCTTGGCTTTTTCGATGATTGATGTGGCAGCGATAATCCTATCCGCGGGATCCTTATTGATTGCGGAAAACAAGTCAGTTGAAAGCTCAGCTATTTCAGGAGTTATCCCATAAAAAACGTATTTGTTGGATTCTAATATCAATTTTATGAATTCTTGGTATTTAATATCTATACTGAATCTTCTTTTATGCATCAGCATAGCTATTTCCCACAGCGAGATTTCGCAAAATATTATTCCATCCAAATCATTGGCTTCTGAAATGGCTTTCTCAGCTTTTTTAGAGAGCATTTCAGGCTTCAAAGCATTCCAAATGATTATGTGGGTATCTAAGACAATCATTTCATAGCCTCCCACTCCTCATCAATTGGAGATAGGATATCACCAATAGTGGCAGTCTTGCTCAGTTTTCGTAAAATTTCCCTTGACTTATTTTTCTTATCTTCAACAGGGACAAGTCTCGCCATTTCATTGCCTCGTGAAGTAATTGTAAAAATCTGACCCTTCTGAACTTTTTTTAGATAGATAGAAAGATTATCTCTAAAAGTGCTGATACCGATTTTTTCCATATTTTGTCACCTCCCTTTCTTTCGTACAATTTAATTGTACAACTCTTGTTAGACGAAATCAATGCCTTTTTTAAATGGCACCTTGGGGATGTCCATAAATAAGTAAATAATAGGGTTGAGAGGTTCAGGGCTTGTCCGCCTGTGCAGTGTGGCGGGTTCAACGTTCAAGGTAATAAGGGACAGAAATCAGAGGTCTATGAGGGAAAAGGGGGACGCCCATGTTTTTATGCGTTTCACACAATATCAAGGGTTATTTCTACGGCGCTTTCGTGTCAAATCTTGAATAGTGAATTATTTTTGGTTTACTGAAAAGAGGGACGCTGGTGCTTTTGTTGCTTTATTCAGATTTCATAGCCCCTTTTTATCGAACGAAGAACATTTGCTCGCCCTATTCCAAGATATCTATCCACATCAGTGATCTTGGGGAAGGTCTTTACTTTTAAACTTATCTTTTATTAGACAGGATTATTTTGTTGTTCTACCAGCTTCCGGATGAAGCTATCAGAAAGCGCGATCAGCCCTCGGCTGAGCTTCTTGCGCTTACGGTCGGCTGGAGTGCCTTGATACGCATTTTATTTCTTTGTCACTCTTGGCGCGTGAAGTGTAATTGGAATATGCTTTTTATAATGATTGAAATCATTATCGTTTGAAAATATGGGCATATTGTTTCTTGTTGAAACAGCGCAAATCAAAAAATCTGTATTTGAACCTTGAATGCCTTTGCTACGAAGGGTATTAAAATACTCTGCCGCCAATTCAAAATCTTCTGAGGTAAGCGGTAAATCAGGAAAAGTAGACAATATTTTTTTAAGCTTTGAAAATTGTTGCTTTCTTTTTACTCCTGAAAGTATTTCTTGTCGAATTGGACCAATCAGCTGCACTCTCACTTCTTCGATTAGCTCTTGAAACTCAATAACCTCAATATTCGAGTCCGGCTGTTTATTTCTACGGAGGGCCAAAGACCAAATACAGGTGTCTACTAAAACCTTCATTTAACCTTCCGCTGTTCTTTATAATTATAATCGGACTCATATTCTATCGTGCCAAACAGGTTAATAATATTAACCTGTTTGCGCCTTTGGATATACTCAATGAGTGCTTCAGTAACAACTGCTTTTTTGGTACGATGTAGACCAACTAAACGGGCTTCTTCGATTAATTTATCGTCGATTGCTAAATTGGTGGGCATATTTTTCCTCCTTATTCTTTTCACACACTATAAAATAGTTTATCATGTGTAATGATGGAAGGCAACCAGATTTTTTTGACAATTAGGGAACGTTGATGCAGAACGTAATTTCTTGGGGACGCTCCACAGTTTTACAGTATAGCTTGGGTATCCATGTTTCCTTAATATCATCCCTGGCGTTTCTGTCAATTTTCTTCAAATCTTTCTTTACTGCAGGATGATATAAATCTTTATACATCAAACACTTCATCCACGGTTCAGGGCAAGCGCTGCGCAGAATCAGGTTTGATGGAGACCGATGGAAGCAGGATGACCGCTTCGCTGAGATGATGGACGACAGAACGTTTCGCCTTTGGCGGCGTTAGGTTGGCTTCCAGCTCGTATGAGCTTACAGCTCGGAGAGAGGAGCGTTTCGCTATAGGTTTGAGGGATATCGCATTCATGTATTAATAATTATCATCGGAATGGATTTCATAAGTAAAAATATCGCCCCAGTACGATCTGCCGGAGCTACCCCGGTGAAATTCGCCCCGATTAAACAGAAAAAATAGGTTTAACTGGGTAAACCGCCCCGGTGGAATATCACTTATGGTGAATGCGGTAAGGTAAATTTCGACCCTGATTAAATAGCTTTCAAATTAAACAAGCTAAAAATTCCACACAGAGATTTATATTTTGGACAGGATTATCAGGATTGGATGGATGTTTGTGTTGCTTCACCAGATTCCGGAAGAATCTGATGAAAAGCAATTCGCCTTTGGCGAAAAAAGACTGCAAATATCTTAATAGCGAAAAATATTGAATTGTATAGTATGGAGATCCATCAAATTGACGTATTAACTTCCGCGATAGCGGATTCTTCATTCTTTTGTTCTTCCGGAACAAAAGAATAGAAAATATCCTGAGAATCCTGTATATCATGTCTAAAAAGAAAAACAACAAGGTAAGATCCATGTAAAATCGGCCCCAGTACGATCTCCCGGACCTACGGGGTAAACCTTGCCGTCACTTCGTGAATTTCACCGGATAAATCTTCATTCTTGACACATTTAATTTTTTAGGAAACAACGGTGAAATTATTTTAATTGGTTTGATTGGTTGTAATGGAATAGAACAAGAACTGGCCGAAGCATT
>RCNB010002900.1_pt1 | contig 10347 bp, 9 predicted proteins | sample 2041321 | NCBI WGS metagenome assembly RCNB01 (sample SAMN09708232, study PRJNA481090) | Marine sediment metagenome, whole genome shotgun sequencing project.
ATTATTTACGTTAATAGTAATATTTAAATACTCATTTTCCCATTTAAGTAATTGGACAATAGTTTAAATCATTGGTTTTTGATACGTAAATGCAATTTAAACAACGGAGTAGTTGTTGCAAATTGATTCTTAAGTCCTGGATTTTTTTTACCCAGAGTTAATGCTTATACGTTGATTTCCAATCCGCCTTGTATAATAATTTTTTCATACTACTAAACACTCGATATTCGATTGTTATTAATTTTTGATACTTTCAATTATTCTCACGCTGGAGCAATTATTTAGTAGAGAAAAGCAATAAAGTTGTAATTAACATTTATCTATGGTAATTTGAAGCTGTTTTGCCTGATCTCTTGTAGAACGAATAAAATTTCTATCCGCTACACGTGACATTAAAACATGAAAGCCCTTGTTTAAAATTAGTTTTATAGTCAATAGGGCTTTGATCCCAGATGCGATTCCTTGGAACAAATAAGTTGATCCACTGAAACAAGTTTTCTGTGATAATCGGAGCTACTATTGTCCACTTTTTTTATAACACTTATTCAAAAATTTTAAGTCGAGGGCAGTATCAATATCGTAAAAATTCTCATCTGATTTAACCCGACATGCTAAAAATTCCATTTCGTTTTTGATAGATGAGTTTATAGCATCAATAATTTTATTTAATTTTATCTTGCTAGCAAGATTCTCAAAAATTTTTACATAATCGTAAGAAATAACGAATACCGGGATAATCTGATTGAATTCTTCTTCATCTAATATCGTATTTATGTTTCTCTGATATATTTCTTTGACATACTGTTTTGAGCCTTTTTCCCTCGTTCTTATACAAGATAACAAATTATTACGCATTAGTCCAAAATTTTCGGTCTCTTTATTTAACGCTAATTTGTTAGTTCTTCGGTAAAAAATTATGGAATTCTGATTAACTTCAGTGTAATTTTCTTTAACCAAATTTAAAATTTCTTCCAAAAGTTTGTAGTCAAAAATTGTATCTCCCGGAATAACTAGAAAAAGTTTATTGGGTTTAAAAACCAGTTTATTACTGGCAATACTTAGAAAAGAATGCAAAGGACCTAACTTGTATCTATTGCTTGCGTTGTTGATTATTATCGTCTCGCTTTTGTATGGGTTTCTTGCTTTAAATGAAATAATTTCTTTCTCAATTTGCTTACTTAAATATCCAGTGACTATTACAATTGGTTTAATGCCAAATCTATATAAATGTGATATTAGAATTGTGAGAATAGATTGATTCTTTAATGATTCGACTTTTATTAATGGTTTCGGAATATCATCCGCAATTCCTTTAGCGCGTTTCCCTTCCCCTGCACAAAGAATAACAATTGTGAGATTTTCCATAAATTTTGGATTAAGTGGTGACAATTGAATTTCCATCTAGATCTATTAGTATTGTATGCTCCTGTTGAGCAACTGGAGCGCCAGTCTTTTCTATTAAAAGAGGATAATGATCTAATATTCCTTTTTTTATAAAGACATTAATTACTTTTTGGATTTTGTTTTTTGGGATGATGTTATGTTTTTCGATTAAACGTGGCGAGAACGGTAAGGAATTAGTAAGTTTTTCTATTTTATTCATGTAGTTTAATTCGTCATATGGGAGGTTTTTTCTGACTTTCTTAGCAAAACGATAAATATAAGAGGTCTCACCGTTGACCACTATTCCTATACCAGAAGTAGCGAAAGGTTCACAAGCGTAAACTTCACCAGGTTGTATAACTTTTTTGTGACTTAAATCTTTATAGTTAGGAACAAATGGGCCTGCATGCAGATTATAACGTTTCAACTCGTGGCCGCCAAGATTAGTGATAGGCCTCAACCCTCGGTTAAGTATTTTTTCAGCAATCGCTTCTCCAATTTCGTATAATTTTGTTCCAGGCTTAAAAAGTTTAATTGCAGCATCAAGTGCTTCTGTAGCAGCATCGATATAATTTTGCAGTTCAGGATCATCGTTTATATTAATAGTAATTGCTGAATCAGCGATATATCCATCACTATGAGATCCTAAATCTATTTTTAACAATCCTTTATCAGGTACAACCATTGGATCGTCAATTGTTGGGCTATAATGGGCAGCATGATTATCAAGTGACATATTTATTGGAAATGATAATTCGCAGCCTTGATTAGTAATTTCTTCTTCACATTTATTCGCAATTTCTAAAAAAGTCACTCCGGGTTTAATTAAGATTCTGACTAATTCTTTAGCAGTTTTTACTGCTTTACCTGCTTTTATATAAGATTCGATACAACTATCATCCATGATCCTGTAAAATGATTTATTATCAATATTCAATAAAATTAAGGGGTCAATCTTTCAGGAGTTCTAGGGTACATAACCGCTTCTCTAATATCATCCAATCCACATAAAACTGTTAGCCATCTAGCTATTCCTAAGCCAAAACCTGCATGAGGAGGCATTCCAAAATCAAAAGTTCTAAGATGGGATTCAAAAGCAAGCGGATTAAGTCCTTTATCTTCGAGTGCCTGTACTAAATGTGCTTTGTTATGGACTCTTGTACCGCCAGATGTCAATTCTAGCCAACCTTTTTGTAAATCAAATGATTCGCTAAATTTTGGATTTTTTGATGGCATAATGTAAAATGGTTTTATTGCCATTGGCCAGTGAGTTATATAGTAATAACCTGGTATTTCCTGTCCGAGTTTTCTATTAGCTTCCGTTGATAAATCTTCTCCCCACTCTATCTTCAAATTAAGTTTAGTATTTAGTAGATCAAGTAATTCCTCATAGGTATATCTTGGAAACGGGATTTCTGGGACGACGGTCTTGTCTTCCATACCTAATAGCTTTAAAGCAGACATCTGCTTGTCTCGAACGCCGATAATAACATTTTGAACTAATTCTTCTAATATCTCTAAAACATCCTTCATATCAGCGAAAGCAATTTCCATATCCAACTGCACTATTTCACATAAATGGCGTTTTGTATGGCTTTTTTCAGCTCTAAAGCTTGGACCTATCTCAAATACTCTCTCATATACGCCGCTTAATTGTTCTTTATATAATTGGGCAGATTGAGTAAGAAAAGCTTCTCTATCAAAATACATGATTGGAAATAGTTCTGTTCCACCTTCAGTAGCTGAACCAATAATTTTAGGTGTGTAAATCTCTTTAAAATCGTGATCATGTAAAAAACTTCTCGCAGAATTTAAAATTTCCCCTCTAATAGCAAAAACCGCTTGATTTCTTATTGATCTAAGGTCTAACGCTCTATTATTTAGCCTTAAATCTAATTCAGTAGTGGTTTCTCCCGTCATATCGATAGGCAATTTTTCGGGAGTTTTGTTTAAAATCTTTATTTCAATAGGGATAATTTCGATGCCGCCAGGAGCTTTTTCAAAGCGTTTAACTGTTCCTTTTACCATAATGCAATATTGGTATCCTACTTTAGCTTTTTCGAAAACCTCATCAGATACTATGCCTTTTTTCAAGGTGATTTGACGCTCTCCATAAACATCCTGAAGGTTTATAAACCTCAAACCCCCTAAATTCCGATAGTTTCTAACCCAACCACCTAAAATTACTTCTTTCTCGACCAAATCCAATGTAACATCTTTGGTATAGTGAGTTTTTCTCCATCCGTCCATCTCTTCAGTTGACATGGTTTCGTGTTTGACAATTAATTACTTAAAATTATATTTGAAAAGGAAAATAAGAATAAATTTTTTGCCTTCTTATTTACGATTAATAATGCCAAAACTATATTGGGAAAAAAAAGATGAAAATCAAACTCAAAAATCAAACGATTCTCACAATGAATTTCAGGTCTGCGAGTTAATAAAAAAGCCTATCATAAGTAGCTTTGTTTCTGATAATGGTGTATCAAAAAACAAACGAATAAGGAACCAGAAACAAGAAAAAAGTTCTACCAGTTGGAAAAACTTATTAATTTGGGGCGAAAATAAAATTACCATGGGATCATTGAATCATAAGTTTGCAAACAAGATTAACCTTATATATATCGATCCTCCTTATGCAACAGGGAGTAATTTTGAGTCAAAAACATTTATCGGAGAGAATAACTCATTCGAGAGTAAAAAAGCATACTCCGATATTTGGGAAGGGGGAATTGACGAGTATATTGATTTTCTTTATGATAGATTAGTGCTAATGAAGAATCTTCTTTCTGAAAATGGAAGCATTTATGTTCATTTAGATTGGCATGTTTCGCATTACATTAAGGTAATATTGGACGAGATATTTGGAAAAGAAAATTTTAAAAACGAGATTATCTGGGCTTATCCCGCCGCATCAGCGAAAACAAGAAGGTTTTTTATACGATCGTTTGATTCTATATTGTTTTATACTAAATCAAGTGACTATACGTTCAACGACGATCCAGAAATTTACATGGAATATTCGGATCGCGTTAAGTTTGCGTTAAAAGAAGACGATAAGGGAACATTCTATTATCGTGGTGGAAGTCATAATGGTAAAAAACTTTCACGAAAAGTTTATATCAGCGATAAAGGCATCTTTCCTCGTGATGTTTGGACGGATATTCCTTACATTAGAGCAAACACTTTGGAATATCAAGCATTTTCTACCCAAAAACCCGAACGACTTTTGAAGAGAATTATACTCGCGTCCTCAAATAAGAATGATATTGTAGCTGATTTTTTCTGTGGTACTGGAACATCGTTAGCAGTTGCAGAAAAACTTGGTAGAAGGTGGATTGGTTCAGACGTCGCAAAACAAGCCATAAACATTAGCCGCAAAAGAATACTTGATGTGTGGAATAGCAAAGATTTGAAAGATTGGAAAAAAAAATATGAGAGACAATCTCAGCCCTTCAAAATTATGAGATATAATGGATTTGTGCAAACCAAAAACGCATACAAAGATTTCCTGGTTGAGAATAGGCATAAGAAAGATAATATTTCTTTAGTTCAAGATACACAATTCGTTGTTACTATATCAGAAAAAAACTCTAAGATAACGGTTGATCTCGTTGGTTACACCGTTCCGAATTTAATGTTAATTAAAGATAGCGTTAAAAACAATATAAAAAAGTTTTCAGATTGGATAGATAACTGGGCGATTGATTTTACACATCAAGAACAGAGTTTTACTATGACGTGGATTTCATATCGAACGCTAAAAAATCGTAAATTGAACTTAACCTCAGTTCCATATAACTACGAGGAGAAGGGGAAACATAAAATTTCTATAAAAGTAATTGATATTCTTGGTATTGAAACCATTCAAGATTACGAAATAGATATTACCTAATGACTTACTTCACTATTTCGCGTAGAAGTAATGTAGCATAAGAACCTTTCTGAAGAGAAAATTCTATTTTCATCTTGTATCTATCTGGGAAAAGATCATCGATAGAATATTCGATATTTTTTAAACCGATAGGTTTTACCATTATTGGTCTAAAAGAGCCTTTAAATTCATACATTTCTAACAGTTTGTTTTTGAAAAGATTTAAAGCGATACCATCGTTCTTAATTATCTCTAAAAATAAGGTTTTCATGTAAGGAAACTCGTCAAGATCTGTATTATATCCTACAAGAGGGGTTAATATTTTTGCACGATTCAGTTTTCTTGCCTCCTGTAGATATTCATCGTAGCGCCCACCATATGTGTGTTTTATCTTTGTAATATTCCCATTTTCGTCCTCAAGTATACCAATGACATCACCCTTTACAGGATTATGTAAAGAATGACCTTGGTGAACACGTAACGACACCATTTTATTGAATAAGTAAGATTGAAAAGAACTAATAAGTAATTTGATGAGATAATTGGGTAAATGGAATATAGCACCCTCATAATCCCCTGGATTATCTATTAGGTATTTGATCATAGTTCTTTCATACTCAAGACCTGTAGGAAAAGAGTTGAGTGCTTCTTTTAGATCGCCCGTATTTGCTAATTCTGACCTTACTTTTTGAGAGTGAGGTAATTCAGTAGAGTAATCTTTTATCACAAACTCCTCATAAGCCTTTTTAAACTGGCTTTCTAAAATGAATCTTCCAATTATATGAGAATTCGGCCTAAAAGTGCCAAATCGCTGAAGGCCGTAATAGTTTGGAAAGCCGTGCTCACGAAGATAACTAAATAATTCTTCTATTTTTTTCATCTGATCAGGCACATGTTTGATGTTTCTTAGAGTTATAACAAACTGGTTCCCCCAGTTATGTCCCAATTTAATAGAATTCTTTGAAGGAAATATGTTTCTAATATAAATATCGTTCAATTTCAAGTTCTTCAATTTTTCAACATAATTACCTCGAATAGAAGCCATTTGAACACTTATGGATCGTTTATCTTTTAATCCGGCATATCCTATCGATTTTGGTGGAATACCTAAGGCTTTGCTAATTAATCTTACTGCTTCAAATGTATCCTTATTAATTTTTATTAAGTTGAAAATGGTATAACTATCTTTACCATCTCTAGAAAAATAAGTTGGGCCAAAATCCTCTTTTATTTCAAGAACTCTCCCCGAATGGGTTATCTCCCTAACAATAAAATCTTTATAACGCTTTTTAATTCTAGCTTGAATACCACCATATCCAGAAGAAGAAAAAACTTCGATTCCAACACTCTTTTCCATATTTCTCTTACTGAGGTTTTTATGTCCTATGGAAGTAATATTTTCTTCGTCCAATTCATCCAGCCTATAAATAATAAATTAAAGTAGCTTCAATTCCCCAGTGATTTTATCTAAGGCAGTTGATAATGCAGGTCCAATTCCTAACGCCGTCGTTGTCCCAGGGGATAACTGCGTCAATCCCGCGTCTTTAACTAAAAAGTAATCTATATTGGTTTTGCCTAATTTTTGAATAATTTCACTTAAATCCTCTGTACTAGAAACTTTCAATACCACTTTCTTCTGTCCAGCGTTTTTCCATTTCTTCCAAGCATCTTTATTTTTTACTCTGACGATGTCTGCTGAGGAAACTGAAGCGTGACACGATTGCGCACATTTCTTACCTGTGCCCATCTTCAAATCGGTCCTTATTAAAATGACTTGTTTATATTCATACACAATTCATTAAACCTGTTTAAATAAGAAATTAAGATATAATGCTCTAAAAACTATTGAAATTCAATCCGAATTGTATTACCAGTGAGTTCAAGAATTAATTCTTCAAGCTCCTCTTTTGTAAATAAGATCTCTTCTTGGTCGCTCTTATTCAAAACTCCTTTAAATTCAATATCTCCTGTCGCTAAAAATATCTCGTTTAAAGAAATCAATTTATTCGGTGCTACCAAATTTTCTAACACAGCTCTAGGATTTTTAGTCTGCTCGATTAAAATTAATTCGTCCACTTCGTACGTTTCTTTTACCCAGTTAATAAGTTTCTGAGTTATTTTAAGCTTATCTTTTTTGCCGATTACAAAAATTACTACATCTTCGAAATCAATTGCTTTATAAAAAGATATATTTTTTAAAAAACTAAACTGTTCTTCCTCCTCCAAAACAAGCAATTCTTTAGCTAAATCTAACTCAAATTGAGTAAGAACATCGCTATCTAGTTTTTCTTGGCAACTCGAACATAAAAATCCGGAATTTACACATGTTTTGCACGCAGGAAGATCTTTCATTTATTTAATACCATTAAATCAATTAATAGCCATTTATAACTCGATAATATCACAACTTAACTCTCTAACTAACCTATCAGCAGTTGCAGGGTCAGTTTTATACGTGTAAAGATGCTTCTTTGTCCTTAGTTTCAACTTTACAATGTCTTTTACTCTCTTAACACGGCAATGGATCGCAAACTCTGCTAATTCTAAGAACTTCTCTTCGTCAAATATCTCTTTCGGCATATTCTTTCAATTAACTATGAATTTTTACTTACTTTATGTTTAATCATAAAATTATTTATAAAATTTTAATTTTTACTTTATTGCTCCATATTTCTATCCTCTATCAAAAAATTTTTTAGCTTTCAAATGTTTTTCAATTTATTCTATAGTTGAAACTTGTAGTACTACTAAAATAAGTTCAAAAAGAAAAGCACTAAAAGAACTAATAAACACGCAATAACGATTGGAAGAAAAGGAGATTATGTTATGCCCATTGATGACCCCTACAAAAGAAAAATAGCTAGACACCACCTTCTGATGAAGACGGTTTGCAGAAAATGTGGAGCACTGAACCCCCTCAAAGCTAAAAAATGTCGTAGATGCAGATCTAAAGATTTGAGACTCAAGAAAAGAGACCTTCAAAAATAAAGAAAAAAATGTATCTATTTCTCAAAAAAATCAATTCCTACCCCTAATATTTTATAGGCTTACCCTTTCTCGATTCAAAAATTAAAATTTCCGTAAACTTTTTTAATTTTATGACTTAGAGATCATTATATAATTAATAATAATTTTAAAAAAACAAAATAGTGTGAATTTAAAATGGCACAATTAGGCGGTCAACCTATCCTGATTATGAGGGAAGGGACCGAAAGAACTCGTGGAAAAGACGCGATGGAAAATAATATTGCGGCAGCAAAAGTTATCGCTGAAGCGGTGCGAACATCACTAGGACCTCGTGGAATGGATAAAATGCTCGTTGATCAATTCGGCGACGTTGTTATTACAAACGATGGGGCAACAATCTTAAAAGAAATCGATGTTCAACACCCAGCAGCTAAAATGATGGTTGAAGTTGCTAAAACTCAAGACTCAGAAGTAGGCGATGGTACAACTACCTCTGTAATCCTTGCTGGAGAACTATTAAAACGCGCAGAAAAGCTTTTACAACAGAAGATTCACCCAACAGTTATCACTGAGGGATTCCGAAAAGCTGCTGAGAAAGCAGTTGAAATCTTAGAAGAAATGTCAATAAAAAGCGGAATTGAAGATGCAGTAGGGTTAAAGAACTCTGCAATGACTTGTATGTCTTCAAAAATAGTTTCTGAATCAAGAGATATGCTTTCTGACATTTGTATCGATGCAATAAAGGCAGTAGCCGAAAAAGACGAAGACGGTAAATGGATCGCTGATATCGATAAAGTTCAAATCCAAAAAAAAGAGGGAGAGTCAATTGACGCAACATCCCTCATTAAAGGTATTATTTTGGATAAAGAAGTTGTCAGCCCCGGAATGCCTAAGATCGCTAAAGACGCTAAGGTACTCTTATTACAGAGCGCTATAGAAATTGAAAAAACTGAATTTGACGCTAAGCTCCAAATAACGAGCCCAGATCAAATTCAACAATTCCTAGACGAAGAAGAACGAATGCTTAGAACCATGGTCGACAAAATCGTGAATTCTGGAGCAAAGGTCATAGTTTGTCAAAAGGGAATCGATGATATGGCACAGCATTTCTTAACCAAAGCGGGAATAATGGCTATTAGACGAGTCAAAAAATCTGATATAGAAAAACTTGCTAAAGCTACTGGCGGAATGATATACACCAATCTCGACGATATTACTGAAGAAAAACTTGGTTTTGCTGGCTTAGTTGAAGAACGCAAAATCATGAACGATAGCTGGATTTTTATCGAAGAATGTAAAGATCCTAAATCAGTCGTAATTTTAATTCGAGGAGGAACTGAATTAATTACCGACGAAGTCGAGAGAGCTATTCACGACGCTTTATGCGTAACTAGAGATGTTGTCGAAGACCAGAAAATTGTCGGCGGTGGAGGAGCTCCAGAAATCGAAACTGCAATTCAATTAAGAAAATACGCTCAAACTCTAGGAGGACGTGAGCAACTCGCAGTCGAAGTTTTTGCCGATTCTCTTGATATCGTCCCTAAAACGCTCGCAGAAAACGCTGGATTAGACCAAATTGATGTGTTAATGAAATTACGAGCAGCTCATCAAGCAGGACACAAATTTGCGGCTCACGACTTAGAATCTGGAGAAGTTATCGAAGACATGATGGCAACTGGCGTAGTCGAACCAACCATAGTGAAAATTCAGGCAATTAAAAGCTCTACCGAAGCTGCTTCAATGATTTTGCGAATTGACGATGTTATCGCAGGAGCGAAAAGCGCTATGCCTCCAGGTGGAATGCCTCCGGGTATGGGAGGTATGGGTGGTGGAATGCCTCCGGGGATGGGTGGTATGGGTGGTATGCCGCCAGGTATGATGTAAACTCAATCTACTAAATTTATTTTTTCTTTCTATTTTTCTTTTAATTTTTGTTTTATATTTTGAGAGAGTCCACAGCCGACTATATCAATTCCGTTTATCGCCCATTTAAGTTCTTTCTCCTTCACTAATTAAATCCAATGAACGATTATTTAATGTAGAAATTGCCGGTAAAAATAAGACTTTACTGGTTAATTTCAGCGTAATCGTTATATACAATAATCAACACTAGAAATTTGATC
>RCNB010002901.1_pt1 | contig 10345 bp, 8 predicted proteins | sample 2041321 | NCBI WGS metagenome assembly RCNB01 (sample SAMN09708232, study PRJNA481090) | Marine sediment metagenome, whole genome shotgun sequencing project.
GTCCGTGAGTGCAGGAAGCAGTCCCCTCTCCTTGATGGGATCCCAGTTCCAGTCGGGTCTGGCAATTTCTGCACTGACTCTGACTGAATCAGTTTTGTAGGTATTAATGATTTTACCCACCTGTTCCCGTACCTGTTCCTGGGTTTCGCCCGGAACCAGACGGCGGTCGAACCATAGACTGCATCGATCTGCGACAATATTGTAGGCATCTCCACCCTCAATCCTCCCGAGATTCCAGGAAGCCTGAACTTTTCCTATACCCTCTATTTCACATTCAGGCAGCTCTTGGTTAAGGATATCCCGGGCAATGTCCATGGCGATATGTACCGCATTGATTCCCAGCCAAGGGCGGCAGCCGTGAGCGGCCTTACCTTTAACCTGAATCTTAATCGGTGCGGTACCCTTGCAGCCTATGCCGAGTTTCAAGCCTGTCGGCTCGGTGACTACCGCATAATCGGCCGTTATACCCATATCTTTCAGGGACATACTGCCTCGATGTTCTGACTCCTCATCAATTACTCCGACAAATCCCACCGGTTTCCTTAGGCTTTTATCCGAATCAAGCACTGTCTCAAATGCCGAAATGACGGCAGCAATTCCACCCTTCTGATCAACTGAGCCCCTGCCGTGTATGTGTCTCCCGATTTCATCAGGGGTGAAAGGGTTATTCATATGATAGGCAGCTACAGTATCCAGATGGCCGTGGAACAGCAGCCCGGGGGTTGCCGAGGCATCCCCGCCGATAAAAGCGGTAACATTAAACCGTCCAGGTGTGGCCTCAAAAAGGGACGTCCTGCATCCAAGGGATTTAAATCGCCTTTCCAGATACAGAGCCAGTTCTTTTTCATTTCCCGTGACACTCTGTATGGAAATCAGCTTCTTTACTTCTTCCACCGCTTTCAAGTTCTTCTCCGATCCCAGATTTCACCGTTAACTATAAAATCCGGTTTCTTCCCATTCAGTACATCCAGTACTCCCTGAACGACTCCCATACCCATCTTTCTTTTCCCGTCAAAGGTAAAACTGCTCAGGTGGGGGGTGGCTATCACATTGTCGAAGGTAAAAAGCCTGTTGTCTTTCTCCGGCGGCTCCTGAGCGTAGACATCAAGTCCGGCACCAGCAATTTCCTTAGTCTCAATCGCATCAATTAGTGCATTCTCATCCACAACTCCGCCTCGCGCGGTATTGATTAGAAAGGCTGTCTTTTTCATAATCCTGAACTCATCCGCTCCAATCAGACCGGCATTTTTTTCCGTGAAGGGAATGTGCAGTGAAACTACATCCGATATCTCCAGCAGCTCATCCAGTGTTTCGATTTTTTCATACTTCCTGAAAGAAACATTCTTCTCATTCAAATAAGGGTCGAAGACAACAACCCTCATCCCCAGGCCGAGAGATGCAATTTCCCCCACCCGCTGACCTATCCTGCCAAAACCCACAAGCCCCAGGGTTTTCCCCTGGGCTTCGATTCCGGTTACCTTTGTCCGTATACCGAAATTACCATCTTCTTTGAAAGCTTTTTGCACAGAATTGATGCTTTTTGTGCACATCAGCATCAGTGCGATTACATGCTCGGCAACGGATTCTGTAGGGCCGTCAGGAGTATACACAAGTGGAATATTGTGTTTGCTTGTTTCTTCTAAATCAACACTGTCGTAGCCGACACCAGGCCTGCCGATAACCTTCAGATTTCCAGATAATGAGATTTCAGACTTTCCCATTTTCAGAGCTGCAGAGCAAATTGCCCCGTCAACGGTTTTCAGCGCGTTGTTGATAGCTTCCTTGTCATCGTTGAATATTTCTATAACTTCCACATGATCTGAGAGTAATTCCAGAGCATCCGGGTGCAGCGGCCGGTCAATAAGTACTTTTTTCATAAACGCTCCTTTTTATAATGATCTTCGAGATATACCTTGCGAGTGTGCTTGAGCAGGTCAATCATGGCGTTCCTGGCACCAAGGGCATTCTTGCTTTGTATTGCGGTAAGTACATCCTTATGCAGCCGGACGCCATTTTCAGTATGGGCAATTTCACCAATGAATTTTTCATACAGATTTCGAATGGCATATGAGAATTTTTCCAGAATCGGATTATCAACACTCTGGGCAAGAGCGATGTGAAAATCCATATCACTTCTGGCCGACAGTTCAGGATCCAAATTAAAGCTCGCGGCCATAACATCCAGATGTTTTTCCATTCTGCTTATATCTGATGCACCGGCTTTCTTTGCAGCCAGAACGGCGAGCCCGGTATCCAGCACTTCCCTCACCTCCATCAGGTCTTGTGTACTTGTATCCTTATATATTGAATGTGAGATGCTTTTTAGAAGGGGCTGAGAGGAATTCTCTGTTATAAATGTTCCCTGACCTCTTTTAACCTCAATAAATCCCATGGCCTGAAGTATCTGCAGGGCCTCACGTACGGAGGAAACCCCCACATTCAGCATTTTTGCCAATTCTCTCTGTGCAGGTAACTGCTGTCCCCAGGCAAGCAGCCCGGATGAAATCTGTTCAAGAATTTTCTCAACAACCGCGTCTGCAACTGTTAGAGTTTCTACACCGTCAATCATTTACACCTCTTGAATTATCGGAAAAACTAATTGCGTTTTCAGGACATACACCAGAACACAATCCGCAGCCTATACAATTGTTTTTATCAATTAGATGGTAATCAGGTTCTTTCGAGATTGCATCGCTGTAGCAGACTTTCATGCAGGCACCACAGTTGCTGCATTTATCCTCGCTGATAAGGGCCTTGAAAGAATCGGAGACTGTCCTGGTTTCATTGTATCTGCGGGTTAAACCCCTGATGGAACTGATATCATCAATCTTTCTTTCCAGCAGATATGACTCCAAACCATCTCGCACTTTGCGGAACTGTGCCATTCCCTGAATCATCGGGGATGTCACCATTCCGACACCGGTGGCCCCTGCCATTATCATCTGCAGCGCCGATTCGGAATTTGTAACACCTCCCACACCGACTACAGGGACATCGACGAAACTGGAGATGTCATAAATATATTTCAGAGTCACCGGAAGGATGTACTTTCCTGAGAGATAGCCGCTCCCGTCAACGCTGCCCAGTAGGGGCGCACCGGTGTTTACATCAATGGACAGTACCGGGCCGATGGAATCCATAGCCGCTATGGAGTCAACCCCGGCATTCACCAGTCCTTCCAGATTCTCTTCAAGGTTTTTCAGAAAGGGCGGTAGTTTCACCATGATCGGAACTTTCAATCGGGGCTTTGCCAGACGAACGGTTTCAATCAGCTGCTGAGCATCATAATCCACAAAAGAAATAACTCGGGCGCCGGCTTTTACCAGCCTTTCGGCCATCAGAACAGCAGTCTCCGGATTTACGTAATTTTTGGCAATACTGACAACAAGCGGAGATTCTATCACCCTACGTTTTAGAATATCCTCCCACTTATCGATCCCGATACAGGACCAGTCGGCATTGAACAAACTGCCCTTGAAAATATTCATGAATGGCACTGGAGATTTCTGCTCCTCCAGTCTGATCCCCTTGGTAAAAATCAGGCCCACCTCTGATTTCGAGGCGATTCTCAAGAGCTCTTCTGTACCGGACTGAGGACCCTCGGTGAGCATCAGAGGGTTTTTCAGTGTATACCCGAGAAAATCTACTTCAAGCATTCTTTTTCCTCTATATCAAGTGCATTTTCCGGGCATGTTTTCACGCAGGCGCCGCACTGAATGCATATCAGGGCAAATTTCTTCTCTGGGGAAAGAAAGATCTTTTCACATACCTGTGCGCATTTACCACAGCCGTCACAGAGGCTTCGATTTACTCTCAACTGACATTTCTCTATCGAGATTGCCCCGGTGGGACATGCGTTTATACAGATATGATTTTCACATTGATCACAGAACAATTGATTTAATGTCAGAACATCACTTCTGTATATATGGATTCTGCTTTTGGCGCGGTTGAGAACTCCCTCAGTTGTTATGGAACATGTGGATTCACAGATTCTACATCCTGTGCAGAGTTCGGTATCAAGAGTAAGGAACTTAGTCATGTAACCATTCCTCCAGGCCTAGTCTTTTAATCAGTTCATCCCCGGGAATCCCATTTTCATCCCAGCCCCTCAGGGCATAGTATTTATCCAGCATGTAATCCTGATTATCCCGGCTCATCAGGTTCCCTTTAAGCGGACCGTCCCCAATTCCTTCAACTGCGAATTTTTCAGGCAGATAGTCGTCTTTCCTGGAGATACCTTCCCTGCAGCTGAAGAGTCTTGAAAGTGTCCAGCAGCGCTCACCGGCAGCTATCATGTCTGGAAGTGTCCAGTTCTCGGCAGTAGAAACATTGAGCATCTCAGCGAGGATTTCATCCAGAAGGCCTATTCCATAAACAAACTGGCAGACTATCAGGCTTTCCTCCGCCGCCTTTTCATCCTGCTGATTCTTAACGAACTCAACCCGGCCGTCGATGTCGTCTTCGGCCCATGTTCCACCGAACTCCCTTCCCGCCGGCCATGAGCGAAGATGACAGGCTCCCCGATCAGCGGTCATATAGGCCAGCGAGGTTCCGAAGCTTGCCCTGGGATCATATGCCGGAAATCCAAGACCCTTAATCTGCGGCATACTGTCCATAACATGAAAGTGCTCACCAGCTTTTACCGGACCCTCGGCCAGCAGGTCTCCCACACCGGTTCTGAAAGCTATTTTCTTTAATAGGTCTTTGACTATATCGGTTTTTTTTCCGTTTTTTTCCTCGAATAACTCCGTATCGAGCAGAGCACCAAGCATGGAACCTGTGGTGATAGTATCCATTCCGTACTGATTACAGAGCAGATTGAACTGAGCTATTTCGTCCGGATCCATGATGCCGAGGTTCGGACCGAAAAGACCTACCGTTTCATACTCCGGCCCTTCCATCTGAACTCCGTGCCGGCTGTAGCCTTTGGAACAGGCCACCGGACATTCCCCGCAGGAGAGGGTTTTACCTATGCTTTTTTCATATGCAATTTCATTAATCGATTCAACTGACGGTACAACCCCTTGTGTAAAGTTGTTCGCTGGAAGAAAGCCGATCTGATTGACGATTCCCACCGAGCGTACCGTTCCATATTTTCTCTGACCTTCCACCCAGGGGTTGTTGAAAATAACAGTTTTTGCTTTTTCAGAACTTTTCTTCAGGGCATTCAGGTCTGATACCGGAATATCACATGATCCCCTGACAGCTATAGCCTTAATTTTCTTTGATCCAAGAACAGCTCCGCTGCCCCCTCTTGCGGCATTTCTTGAGAAATCGTTGGATAATGAGGCGAATTTCACAAGATTCTCACCGGCTGGACCGATGGAAAGAACCCTGAGATCCGGGGCTTCAATAAGTTCCCTTACAAGTTTCTCCGTCTCGTAAACCTGCTTTCCCCAGATTAGAGAAGCATCAATAAAGCTCACCTCGTCATTATCGATAAAAAGCAGAACCGGTTTTGCTGAGCTTTTCTCAAGAATCAGAAGATCGAACCCTGCAGCTTTAAGTTCCTGGGCAAAATGTCCCCCGGAATTACAATCCAGGTAAATTCCGGTCAGAGGAGATTTGGTGACTATTTCAAATCGGGATGAAGCAGGCGCAATGGTTCCATTCAAAGGGCCGGTAGCAACAATGAATTTATTCTCCGGACCCAGTGGGTCTATTCCCGGTGGAACTTCCTTGACAAAATAGGCGGTGGCAAGCCCTTTCCCGCCGAGGAACATCTGCTCATAAAGCTCCGGTATCGGTTCAACAATGCTGGTTTGTGCCTGTAAATCAATCCTCAGCAGTTTGTGAAATCTAGCCATTCAAATTTCTCCATGATGCGCCAATTTCGGGCCATGGCGCATTCAGCAGTTCGGCTGTGTCAGCCCCGCCTTTTTTGATCAGATCTGCTTGAGCTTCGGCGGCTCTGCTGACAACAGTATTTTCATCCATGGAGAGAACAACTCTGTCTTCCATGAGGATTCTGCCGTCCACTATCGTCGTTGTCACATCACTTCCCCTGGCACTGTAAAGAATTTTTGGAACGGCTCTGCCGCCGGGCAGCAAATTTGAACTGTTGTTGTCAATCAATATAAGGTCGGCCTGTTTGCCAATTTCTATCGACCCACAGACTTTCTCGAGGCCGAGTACTGCTGCACCATCAATCGTCAGCATTTGAAGGGCTTTCTCAGCAGTCAGGGCTTCGGCATCCATTCTATTTACCTTCTGCAGCATCGCAGCCGTTTTCCCGATTTCCAGCATATCGTATGTATAGCTCGCAGCACCGTCGGTACCCAAGCCTACGGTTATACCGGATTTAATCATCCGGGAAATTGGAGCTATCCCATATCCAAGGTGCATATTTGCAACTGGATTATGGGCGATTTTAGTTCCGGTATCAGCGGCCAGCCGGATCTCATCTTCTGAAAGCCAGACACCATGGATGGCAATGGATTTCTCACCTGTAAAACCCAGAGAGTGAGCATATTCAAGATCACGCAGCTTGTATTTTTCCAGCGACCGGGAAACTATCTCTACCCAACCGGCAATATGTGTCACCAATGAGATATCAAGCTCTCGCCCTAATTTGATGATATTCCTGAATAGATCAGTGCTGACATCTTCGGTGGATCCAGGGCCGAGACCGGTAGTCGTTCGGTTCCGTCCATGCCTGTTTTTTACATACTTTTCGGCGATACGGAGTAATTCTTTGTCCTCTTTCAGCACATCCCGGGCACTATCAGTGCTTTTTCTACCGGCAAAGCTTTCATTCAGAAAACCGAAGACCATATGACTCCGCAGACCGCAGCTCTCAAAAGCATCAGTCACGGATTCTATATTTTCAAAATCCGTATGCAGATACCAGTGATCGGAAAATGCCGTAGTCCCGCTCTTAATCATTTCCAGGGCCGCAAGCTCAGCGCTAATTCCAGCATTGTCAGGCGTCATATTTGAAATAATGGGGATCAGATATCGGAGATTCCACGGGTTGAAATGCATATCATAACCGATGCCTTCAATAAGTGACTGATACACATGCGTGTGGCAATTAATGAAACCCGGCAGTACATACTTTCCCCTGCCATTCAGTATTTTCCCTGCCTGACTGTTCAGGTTTCGCCCGATTGCCTGAATGCGACCATCCTTAATTCCAATATCGCAGCTGTCAATAATTTCATTAGACGGATTCATTGTTATCAGAGTGCAGTCGGAAATTAATATATCAAACATTTAGTACCTAACCTTTATAATAGGGCTTGCCGTTTGCAGCGGGACTTAAAGCCGTTTTCCCGAAGAGACCCACAAGCGCCACCAGTGTCAGCACATAAGGAAATGAAAGCATAATTTCCGGAGGTATCGGAACACCGGCTGATTGTGCAGACGCCTGAAAGGCATCGGCAAATCCGAACAGCAGACAGGCAAGCAGAGCACCTTTTGGCGTCCATCGTCCGAAAATCATAGCTGCCAGGCCAATAAACCCCCGTCCCGCCGTCATGGCTGAGGAGAACTGGGACTGATATGCGATAGAGAGAAAGGCTCCGCCAAGACCGGCAAGTAAACCACTGATAGTAACGGCGATATACCTCATCTTATAGACGTTGATTCCCAAGGTATCTGCAGCCAGGGGGTGTTCTCCCACAGCACGGATTCGCAAACCCAACCGGGTTTTAAACAACAGAAAAGAAATAAGAGGTACAAGTAGAAGTGCAATATAAACGATGGGATTCTGATGCCCGATGATATCACCAATTACAGGAATTGAAGAAATCAAAGGAAGATCGATATCAGCAATAACCGGAACAGTCGGAGAAATACCAAAGTGATTTTCCCATATTACAGGGATCAGAATATTGGGAAGCCCAACTCCCATGATATTAATTGCTGTTGCGCTGATAATCTGATTCGCTTTAAGGGTTACACTCATAAATGCATGTATCAGCCCCATCAACCCGCCGGTAATAACTCCAATGAGAAGTCCAGTCCATGCTCCGAAAAACCAGGAACCGACAACTGCAGAAAATGCGCCCATCAACATCATTCCTTCCAGTCCGATATTGATGACCCCGGAACGTTCCGACATGCACCCACCCAGGGATGCCAGTATCACTGGTGTCGCAATCCTTATTGTTGATGCAAATACAGTTATGCTGAAAAGTTTAATCAACAAATCCATCTGTATTCCTCTTTATCCGATTTTTTAACATGATTCCGATGGGGATACTCATACCCATAAAGAAAACGATAATTGCGGTAATGACCGAAACCATATCCTTATTGACCCCATACATAGCCTGCATGAAAACAGAACCGCTTCTCAGGATGCCGAACAGGAATGCCGAAGCAATAATTCCAAGAGGATTCACCATCCCCAATAATGCCACTGCAATTGCATCAAACCCGTATCCCGGGGAGAATGCTGCAAAGAGCCGGTAATGAACTCCAAGGATTTCGACCGCCCCGGCCATTCCGCCAAGTGCCCCGCTGATTACCATAGTTAGAACAATATGTTTTTTGATACTTATCCCTGATGCTTCCGCTGCAAAGGGATTCTTCCCTACGGCACGAATTTTGTAGCCAAGTCTCATCCGGAACAGCAGCAGCCATACCAGTAACGCAACACCGATAGCTAGAAAAATACCCCAATGCAGTCTTGTCCTTTCCATGATTCTGACAATCTTTGCACTGTTGCTGATGAAAGGAGATGCCGGCATATTATCAAGTTTGTCTTTCATGGGGCCCTGCATTGAAACAAGATACGCCGCTATCTTGAACGCAATATGATTGAGCATGATGACACTGATAACTTCATGCACGCCGAATCTGGCTTTCAGATAACCGGGAATAAACCCCCAGAGTCCTCCGGCGACAATTCCAGCGGAAATACATATGAACACATGAATGACAGGGTTGATTTCAGGTATTATGAAACCGAAAAATGCTGCAGCAATCCCCCCCATTGTAATTTGCCCCTCAAGGCCGATATTGAACAACCCGCATCTGTATGCGACAGCAAAACCAAGTCCTCCCAGCAGCAGAGGTGTTGTAGAAAGCATAGTTTCTCCAATACAGCGTCTGCTTCCAAAAGCGCCCTTGAAAAGAGCTGCGAAAACCAGGAATGGCTTGTAACCTGTCGCCAGCAGAATGAAATAGACAACAAAGAATGCGAAGAAAACTGCGAGTATGGCCTTAATGAAAGCAAAAACAGAATCATTATCGATGAAAGCACTGTATAAAAAGTTTTTTTTCATTTAGTTGTGCCGCCTGCCATCATCAACCCGATCTCCGTTTCTGTTACTTCTCCGGATTTGTATTCAGCAACAATTTCACCTTCGTAAATCACAAGTATACGGTCACTGAGATTCATAATTTCACTGAGCTCAAGTGAAACGAGCAATATCGCTTTATGCTCTTTCTTTGCATCCATTATCCTCTCATGTACAAATTCTATAGCGCCGACATCCAAACCCCTGGTAGGCTGCGAAGCGATCAATATTTTAGGGTTGCGTTGAAATTCTCTCGCGAGAACAGCCTTCTGTTGATTACCGCCGGATAAAGTGGCGGCATTTACACCGACACCGGAAGTTTTGATATTGAAATGTTGTATCAGACCCTCCGCCCAGCTACGGACTTTGTTGAAGTCAAGAAATAGCCCCTTAGCGAAAGGGGCCTTATCCTCAAAACCCAGCAGGAGGTTCTCATATATCGGAAAATCCAGAATCAAACCTCTCAAGATGCGGTCTTCCGGGATGTGTGCAGTTCCGGCATCCAGGAATTGACCGCTTGATTTATTAACCATGTTCAGGCTGTCTATAGTTATTGTTCCCGACAAAGTTTTTCTAAGCCCCGTCAAAACTTCCACCAACTCTGTCTGTCCATTTCCGTCAACACCGGCAATTCCAACAACCTCACCTTCGTGCACTTTGAGACTTAACCCTTTTAATGCCGGCAGGCCTCTCTTACTAAGTGCCGAGATATCTTTCACATTCAGGATTTCCTTGCCGATTTCGACATCAGGTTTTTCCGTTCTGAACAACACTTCGCGCCCTACCATCATTCGGGCAAGTTCCCTGATACTTGTTGACTCGGTTTTAATTGAGTCAATCATTTTCCCGTCACGCAGAACAACAACCCGGTCTGATATTTCTTTAACTTCCTTGAGTTTGTGAGTGATAAAAATAATGGTTTTACCCAATTGACGAAGAGATCTCATGACTTTATAGAGTTCTTCAATTTCTTGAGGAGTCAGTATTGCTGTCGGCTCATCAAATATCATGATATCTGCACCGTGATACAGAAGTTTCAGGATTTCCACCCGCTGCTGCATCCCGACTGAGATATAACAGACACATGCATCAAG
>RCNB010003266.1_pt1 | contig 10336 bp, 9 predicted proteins | sample 2041321 | NCBI WGS metagenome assembly RCNB01 (sample SAMN09708232, study PRJNA481090) | Marine sediment metagenome, whole genome shotgun sequencing project.
AAGGTTCTGGATACCCTGCTTTTGCGCGAAGTTCTGCTTCTGGACCATTAGCAGTATTACAATAACGAACCCAGGCAGCAGCCTCTTCTGGAGTGGGGTTTTCATCGCTGCATCCGACACCCACGCAAATATTGGGTTCGGCACCAATCCGTCGACAATGTTCGATAAATTCAGTCGTTCCAAAATGATGACTTTCATATTCATCCCAATGGGGATTTTTGCGAGCTACACGTTCATTTTTAGGTCCAGCACCCCATTTCCAATGATATCCACTTGCATAATTACCTCCAGGCCATCTTAATATGGGAACTTCAAGATCTTTCAGTGCTTTTTCTACATCCAAGCGATATCCATTTGAATCAGAATGAGGGGATCCCTCTTCATAAATTCCACCATAAATTTGGCGAGGAAAATGTTCAATGAATTGTCCTAACACGAAGGGATTAATTTTTCCTATAGATTCATTCAAATTTATTTGTATTGATGATTCTCGCTCAACCATTTTTATCGTTTAATTTTTAGTGATTAAATTTCTTATCTTGTTGATAAATCTTTTGTGTAATAAATGATACCGAATTTTTTATTTTTTTTGTGTATATATATCTTTTAACGGGATATAATCCTCTGAAAGCGCCTTATCAATTATATATCAATTATATTTTTTATGTCTTGATACTCCTCAGTTAGACCCGCTTTTTTCATTACTTCTTGTGCTTCAATTGGCCATTCCCCCGCTTTCTTAGAATGATAATAATTATTATATAGCTTATTAGTGGGTGAAGGTTCTGTCCTATTATCTGGGATTGAAAAATCAACCATTGTTTTACTATCTGTCCAGTTATTATATATTTCATTATGTTCAGATATAATTAGTCCCAACCAACCTCCAATTCCCATTTCTGATTCTTGAGGCATATTTTTACAGACATTGTTATATATTTTTACATAATTAGCGTGGACATCTAAATAGAGGCCGTTATTTCTCTTTGATAATCCCGCACCATCAACATAATTATGATGCATACTCGATTTTCCCACATTACAGCACGAGATATATAGTCCTCCATAGTCACCCAAATTTGCTTGTCCTACTTGTGAAACTTTGTTCCATGCATATTCTATATTGGCTGTATGCTTTTTCCATGCAAGAAACCGCCAACCATTACGGATCGCCATTGTGGGAACCTCAAGAATTTCATTATGACATACAAGGAAATTTTTTGAAAATTCAGAATAAACAATTGCTGCTCCTATATCATCAATTCCTGTATATCGTATATAATTGTTACAGATTTCTACTCCATCAAAAAAAATCTCTGCATTTTCTGGAAGAATTCTTTCTTTATTTACTTCACTCAAAATAATATTCGTTTGATTTAGAGATATTGCTGCTCTTGAAATATCACCGAATCCATTAGCGATTATCTTTAAGTCTTTCCCCATGAGATCAAAATGAATTGCGTCCGAGCCGATATATAAAAAAATATTTGATTTTAATATGATGGATTTACCTGAATTGATCTGCAGAGCACTTTCAGGTTTTGGAGGTAATGCTTCGGTGGGTTCTGTTGGTGAGCCTGCGGTAATCCCCATCTTAGTTCCACCACTATACTCAAACCTAATTCCTTTAATCTCTATGTCATGTATCGGATTTTGTACTGTTCCTTTGAGGAGGAAAAAAGTCCTTAAGGTTGAATAAATGAGTATAGATTTAGAATTAAATTTATCAGTCTCAAACGGTTTAAAGTACACTATTGACTCTGAACAATCGAGATACCATTCACCTTCAGTTGTAAGCATTTCGTAAGCATTTTCAATTGCTAATTCAGCATTGGAAATTACAATACTATTCATCCAAGATAAACCGACTTGATCTAAAACTCCTAATGCACTTCTAGGAACCTTATAATTTCGAATGCATTTAGGATTTAATTGAATCTCTCGACCTTTAATTTGTTCTACTTTACATGGAATATATCTCCATATAAATTTCTTGTATATTACAATATCATTGATGTTTTTCCATTTAGAAATCTCAATATTTGGATCTTTTACTCTTACTCCCTTTTTAGAGTTTTTAAAGCCTTTCGGGTTCCAACCTGACCACGCTCTTCTTAAACGTATACCATCTTTCCACAGATGTTCAAATGATAAACCTTTAGATACGGAGGCTTTCCAAATATTTTTATTTTTATCGTGCAAAACCCAATTTGTTATGTTTAGAGCACCAGAAAATACTGGTTTTGCTCCTGGTTTATTAATCCATCGAATTTTAAATCCATTTGTTCCAGAATCTTTCGGTGTTAATACTAATGGAGAAGTTAGATAATAAATACCATCTCCCAAAAATATATTTATGTCCGATGACATATTCTGATTGTTTTCTCTAACAAATTCTCTTGCTTTTTCAAGCGAACCAGGTGAGGATTTACTACCATTTCCATTTCCATTAGGAGAAACATAGAAATCTATCATCAATAAGGTTTATAATTCCAAGAAATTTTTTAATATTTGTATTCCGTATGGTTTCATTCTTATTGATTCTGGATGAAATTGAACACCTTCAATAGGATATCTTTTATGGCGAACACCCATAATAGTGCCATCATCGGCAGTAGCACTTATTTTTAAATCCTGAGACAATAATCCTGATTTAGCTGCTAGAGAATGATATCTCACGCCTATTAGAGGATTTTGTATATCTCTAAATATTGTTTCTTGATCGTGGAAAATTTTTGAGATTTTACCATGCATAGGGCCAACTCTCGCCAGTCCTACATGTTCAATGTCGTTATCTGGATGTTCTAATTCTCCAAACGCTTCTACTATCGCTTGATGTCCTAGACAAACTCCTAATATTGGTAATTTAGAATAAAATTCTTTAATGATGGGTATTACCATGCCTGTATCGTACTTTGGATGTCCTGGACCAGGTGATATAATGATCTTATCGACTTTTAGATTCTTGACTTTATCTACTGAGATGTTATTATCTTCAACAATAATATTAGCATTAGGCTGCAATTGGCAGATATAATTAACCAAATTATACACAAAACTATCGTAATTGTTAATAAATAATATATTCATCTCTCGTTTACCTCCGCTATTTTTATTGATTTTAAGACACTATACAATTTATTATAAGTTTCTATATATTCTTCATGTGGTTGGCTATCTGCAACAATGCCGCCTCCAGCTTGGGCAAAATATGTGCCATTCATCCCAAATAGAGTTCTAATGGTAATTGCGAATGTCATATCACCGTTAAAGCTAAAATAACCTGCACCACCGCCATAAGGTCCCCTATTTTCCGTTTCTAATTCTTGAATAATTTGCATGGCTCTTAGTTTGGGTGCCCCTGAGAGGGTTCCGGCTGGAAACATGCTCTTTAAAACTTGGTATCCATCTAAGGGGGTTCTGCTTCTAACTTTACTGACGATATGCTGAACTTTTTGATATTTCTGAATTCCCATCAATTCGTAAGTATCAACTGTACCGGGATATGAAACTTTTGCAAGGTCATTTCTAGCTAAATCAACTAACATTATATGTTCAGCTTGTTCTTTTGGATCTTCTAATAATTCTTTCTCTAGTTTTAAATCTTCTTCTGGAGTTTTTCCTCTCCTTATAGTTCCAGCTATTGGAACTGTAGAGAGCATATCTTTATTTTTAGTAACGAGAGCTTCTGGACTACTTCCTATAATATGAATATCATTAAAATTTATATTATACATGTAGGGGGATGGATTAAGGGCTCTAAGTACTTCATAAATCGCCATTGGATCTACCTTACTATCTGTGTACAATCGACGTGAGATTACGGCCTGAATTATATCCCCTGCGTAAATGTGTTCTTTAGTTTTTTCAATCATTCGCTCGTGAGCGGATTTCGATGTATTTGATCTAAAGTCAGACTCATCAATATCTTCAATGTCCATGGGAAATTCATTAATTCCCTTAGATTTATTATTTCGATTAAATAAACTAAGTTGATACCTTATCTCCTTATCTTTTGAATAATCATCAATACTATTATCAATCATAAATAACGCATTTGATTCATGAGAGTAAACTAATACTTTTGTATATAATCCCATTAAGATATCTGGAAATTCACTAGTGGATTTATATCCTACATAAGGAGCAACTACATCATAACCTATATAACCAAGCATTCCACCATAAAAAATATTTCTTGGAAATAAATCCGTAAAAGGAAGGTTCGAATAAGGTGTAAGATGACTTAAAGTGTCGAGGGCAACCATGTTGTAGTCCACATTATCTTTAAAAGGTAGTGGATTATGAGGCCTTTCCTTAGCTGGATCTTTAGATTCAACATAATTCTTAATAGATTCCCCCCTTGCGGTAGTAATATCGAAAATTTTAAACTTTTCTTCATTGATTTCCAACATTAAATCTGGGTCTAGTGCGATAAAACTATATAAAGTTTCTTTAGTGCTTTCTGAAGCAGATTCTAATAAAGCATGTTTCTTCAAATCATATTTTCCCACTAAATACTTATAAAACCCAAATATGTTATCTAGTTCTCCAATCTTTTCAATATGAATGTCAAATTCCATTTTCATCAACTCCTAATATTTGATGATTGAGACCATACTCAATCATCTTCAATCCATCTCCTTTATTACATTTTTTATAGTTGAAACAAATTCCACCAATTCTATTTCTATTTTTTCAAAATCGTTTAAATTTTTCTTAATTATATTTACAATAGCCGAACCGATTATAACTCCATCAGCTCCAGCTTTAAGAATTGTCTTAGCATGTTCTGGTTGTGAAATCCCAAATCCAACGAATACCGGCAGAAGGTCATTTGTTTTTAGTTTTATTCGTTTAATAGTATCTTTTGTAATTTGAGCCACTGAATCTCTTGCGCCAGTAACGCCCATAACAGATATCAAATAAATAAATCCTTTAGCTTCCTTTAGTATTTTATTTAATCTTTCTTCAGTGGTTGAGGGTGCAATCAGAAATATCAGATTGATATTGTATTTTTGACAGGCTTTTAATGCTAAACCCGCTTCTTCAATAGGAAGATCTCCAATGACGATACCGTCAACTCCACTCTCTTTTAAATTTTTAAATGTTTTATCTAATGAGGCTTCAATTGTGTCTGCTCCTTGAATAAGAATATTATAATATGTCAGAATAACTATAGGTTTTTCTGTTTTTGTCCTTATTTCCCTTATTGCATCTAACGCTAATTTTGTATTAATTCCGGCATTGAACGCTCTTACATTGGCCTCTTGGATGGTAGGACCATCAGCAATAGGATCAGAGAAGGGAATACCAATTTCAAGAATATCTACATAAGGTTCAATTGCTAAAATTAATCTCTTGAATTGCTCAATGTTAGGATCGCCAGCAACCAAAAAGGGCATGAAAAATTTCTCATTCGGGTTTTGTTTGCCATTGAACATTTTCAAAATTCGATTTGTCTGAATCATTTTATTTTAAACTCCACATGTTCTTTTATTATATCTAAATCCTTAGAGCCTGAACCAGATAAATTAATAACAACAATATCCTCATTATTAAATTCATCTTTGATCTTCTCTAAATATGCTAACGCATGAGAGCTCTCAAGAGCGGGAATAATTCCCTCTAAGAGAGATAGTTTCTTAAATGCCTCCAGAGTTTCCTTATCAGTTGCTTCTCCAACTCGTAATCGATTAATTTCTTTTAAAAAGCAGTGTTCCGGTCCTACACCAGGATAATCTAACCCTGCGCTTATGGAATGAGTTTCAAGTATATTGCCATACTCATTTTGAAGTAAGTACATTAAAGAGCCGTGTAAAACGCCTTTTCTACCAAGACCTAACGCGATTGAATGTTTATTAGTATCCTTTCCTTGACCTGCTGCTTCAACACCTATTAGTTGGACTCCAATATCATTAGTAAAATCATAAAAGGCACCTATTGCGTTACTACCTCCACCTATACATGCTATAATTGCATTTGGGAGCTTTCCCTCTATCTCAAGAATCTGTTGCTTCAATTCTTTTCCAATCACCCTCTGGAATTCCCTAACTAATAGAGGATAGGGATGTGGTCCTACAACACTTCCCATTAAATAGTGTGTATCATGCAAATGTGATATCCAATATCTAAGACCCTCATTTACAGCATCTTTCAAAGTTTTCGAACCGGATTTTACGGGTACTACTTCAGCTCCGAGTAATTGCATACGATAAACATTGTATGCCTGTCGTTTAATATCAATTTCTCCCATAAAAACCTTGGTCTCCATCCCAAAATATGCCCCAGCTATAGCGGTTGCAAATCCATGTTGCCCTGCTCCAGTTTCCGCAACCAACTTTGTCTTTCCCATTCTTTTTGCAAGAAGCGCTTGTCCCATAACATTGTTTATTTTATGTGCTCCGCCGTGATTTAGGTCTTCTCTTTTTAAATAAACTTTACATCCAATATCTTTGCTTAATCTAGCAGCATAATACAATGGAGTCGGTCTACCACTATAATTTGTCAGAATTTTTTCAAATTCTTTTTGAAATGCCGGATCTAGAATATATTTTTCAAATGCATCGGTAAGTTCATTCAATGCTGGCATTAAGATTTCTGGAGCAAACATGCCTCCAAATTCACCAAACTTCCCAAGATTATTTGGATATTTTCCCATGTAATCCATATTTTTTCACATTATTAATTTTTGTTTTAAATAATTCACCTTATCTAAAAATTGTGTAATTTTATAAGGATCTTTTACACCCTTCTCAATCTCTAAGGAACTTGAAACATCTATCCCATAAGGGTTTAATTTTTTAACAATATCGGTAACATTCTCGATATTAATTCCACCAGCAAGAATTATTCTTGCTTTACCTCTATTTTTTAAAATTTCTTGCACTATATCGAAATCTAAATCCTTACCATGACCCTCGCTATTATCGATTAAAAATGCAAAAAATCTATCTTGAAACTGATTAATAAGATTAAATACAGAGTTTATATTTCTGTGATTTAATTTTGTTGCAACAATAATTCTTTTCTTAAGGTTTTCTGGTATTCTTTCTAATTCTTTATTATCAAAATTCCCATGAATCTGATAGAGATTTGTATTGATTTTATTAACCACTTTTCTGATTTTAATTATATTTTTAGGTTTGAATACCAAAACTGTCTTAATATCTTTCGGTATATTTTTAATGAGCATATTTATTTTTGATTCTCCTAGATTTCTGGGAGACTCCAGTACATCATATATAAAACCAACTGCTGTTGCCCCGTGATTAATAGATAATTGTATATCATTATAGGTTTTTAATCCACAAACCTTGACATATTCCATTAATTAATCCCCCTTAGTTGAAGAATTTTTTGTTCAATATCATTCGACTGCATAATTGATGAGCCAATTAAAAAAGCATCCGCTTCAAATGATTCAAGATATTTAATATCATCCAAAGTATTTATTCCGCTTTCACTGATTACTTTTACTTCATTATTAAATATCTTCTTAATTTCTGGTATAAGTTCTTTAGAAGTGTCTAAATCTATTTCTAAAGTTTTTAAGTTTCTATTATTTACTCCTATCAAGGATGGTATTATGCCTATTTCATTTAAATGTTTCAAATCTTCGATTTCTGCAACATCATGAATTTCGATTATTGGTTCTAAATCGAATTCTAAAGCTAAATCGTACATTTCTTCGAGATTTCCAAGTAAATTTATTAGTAAAATATTTGTTGCACCAAAATCTCTAGCAATTTTAAATTGTTCTCTACTAAATACAAAATCTTTCATCAAACAAGGAAGCAAAGTACTTTTTAAGGCTAAATATAGATTTTGAAATGAACCATTAAAGTAGACTGGCTCGGTAAGAACACTAAGGCCAATAACTCCTGATTTTTCCATAATACTTGCGACTTCTCTAATATCTATATCTCTCCGTATATCACCTTGAGATGGAGAAGCTGGTTTGATCTCAGAAATTATAGAAATTCCTTCATGAATATTAATAGCGTCACTTATCTTTTTTCTTTTATGGTTGGATTCATCAGGATTTACAGCGGAAATTAGATGAATTTGATCAATGAGTGATTTTTTACGGCTTTTAATAATTTCTGAAAGAATATTTGGCATCATTTTTCTAACTAACCTTGTATTATAAACTATTTAATTTGTTAAGAGTTCCTCCAGATACTTCAATTAAACGCTCAAGCGTTTCAAATGCTTTTCCAGACTCTAAAATGTTTTTTGCTATTGATACCCCTTCTTGAAAATCGTTTGTAATGTTTGCACTCTTAAGAGCTAATGAGGCATTCATTAATACGGTATTATATCTTGCTCCATTTGTTCGATTTTTTAAGATATCAACAGCGATTTTTAAATTCTCCTCAGAATTGCCTGCAAGGATATCAGTAATAGAACAATCTGGAAGATTGAACTCTTCATTTGTAATCGCATATGTTTCAAGATTTCCATTATTATATTCCGTAATATAATTAATCCCTACAGGTGCAACCTCATCTATACCACATGAATTGTGAACTGCAAATACATGATTAGCATCGAGACTTTTAAGAACTTTTGCCATTACTGGAGCTAATTCTTTTTTATATACTCCTAGAACATGACATTTAGCATTTGCTGGGTTAGTAAGTGGTCCAAGAATATTAAAAACTGTGCGTATTTTTAATTCTCTTCTTGTTGGCATTGCATGTTTCATAGCAGGATGAAAAAGAGGAGCAAACATGAATCCTATTCCAACTTTTTCAATACAATTTTTTACTCCCTCAGGATCTAAACCAATATTTACACCCAGACCTTCTAATAAATCTGCACTTCCACATTTGCTTGTGACTGCTCTATTACCATGTTTGGCAACCGGTACTCCAGATCCTGCAACAATTATTGCTGATATTGTGCTTATATTAAAAGTTTTTATTAAATCACCACCAGTTCCACATGTATCAAGTAGATCTCCTTTAACTTGAGGTTGAATTCTGTTTGCAAAATCCCTCATTGTTCGTGCAAAACCAACAATTTCCTCAAAAGTCTCTCCTTTCATCGATAGAGCAGTCAAGAAAGCTCCTAATTGAGCATTTGTAACATTACCATTCATGATCTCTCTCATGATCTCTTCTGCTTCCTTTTCTGTGAAAGAAACCTTCTTAATTAACTTCTTTAAACCTTCAATAATAATCGCTTCAGACATATTACTCAAATCTCATTCAATTTCGTTTTTGATTATTTCTTTAAGTGTCATATACACATCTATCATATTTTTTGTAATGAATTTAGCAGTAGCTGTTTTTTCAGGACCAAGCATATAAGATCTGCTCCTATTAATTAATCCTATCATTTTATTGAAGATCAATTCATCAACCTTTTCTTTATTATCTCTATCATGTAAAATTAATTTTCTATGAAGATTATGTTGATATTCCAAATTTTTATACACTAATTTTTCTTCCATTAAATTCACTTTTACTTTTATGATATTTCTTTATTTTAACAATGCGTTATAGATGTGTAACCTTATTATATTGGAAATCAATATAATAATGCACATTTAGAAAATAGTTTTAATACTTTCTGATAATTATAAAGAAGTATTAAAGAACGAAGTAATTAAAATATGATCTAACCTCTGAAAAGCGCGTCCTAAGCACGCCCAGACCACTGCCAACGGAAAGAAATCAATTTTACAGTTGCCATGTAGTTATTCACATTTTAATGTTATAAGAAGAATATAGATTAATAATATTTATATTTTTTTTATTTTATTCGATGATCAGTCCTTTAGTTAAATTTTAAAGAAAAAAATATATTTTTTTATTCTAACTGAATATAACTTGATTGGACACTTAACATCTCGTTTAGCATTTTCTCTGCTTGAGTATAGCTATCCACAACAGGATCCGTAAGCAACGCTTGAAGCGCTACTTCCTTAGATTTAGTAAGTATTGCTTCAACGACAAGATCTTGTACTGATGCCTGATTCCTTAAAAGACCTGCGAGCCCTTTCGGATATTCTCCTAATTTTACTGCATGTAATCCATCTTTATTTACAATTGCTGGACATTCCACTACAAGATCTGCTGGAAGATTTGAAAAAACTTCATCATTTGGTAAGTTAACTGAGTCTTCTATATAATTAGAATCAGTTATGATTCCCTCAATGATAGGAATTGCTTTCTCTATATCTCCTTTGACTAATTTATCACCCCTTCCTCTTTGGATTAATCTTGTTATTTTCTTATTTACATGGTCAATACTTAGTTTATACATTGTTTTAAAATTATGTATACCATCCATATTTGCAATTTCCCAAGCCCAATGTATGTATTCT
>RCNB010002902.1_pt1 | contig 10333 bp, 9 predicted proteins | sample 2041321 | NCBI WGS metagenome assembly RCNB01 (sample SAMN09708232, study PRJNA481090) | Marine sediment metagenome, whole genome shotgun sequencing project.
GTGCTCGAGTCGGTCGTGCCATTACTCGATATGACTTCAGGTGGCATGTTCTGCCTGTTCACGAGCCATCGTGCCCTCAATTCCGCCAAAAAGTGGTTCAAGACGAACAAGCGTTTCCTCGGCGGCCGAAAATTGTTCGCCCAGGGCAGTGCTCCGCGCGACGATTTGCTGCGTCGTTTTCGTGAAGCGGGCAACGCCGTCCTGCTCGGTACGGGCAGTTTCTGGGAGGGAGTGGATGTTCGTGGTCAGGCGCTCACGGTTGTTGCAATCGACAAGTTGCCATTTGCATCCCCTGCCGACCCCTTGATGATGGCGCGCCTCGAGTTCATTCGCCGCCAGGGTGGCAATGGATTCACGGAGCATCAGCTGCCGCAGGCCGTGCTCGCAATGAAGCAGGGTGCGGGCAGACTGCTGCGCGATCAAAACGATTACGGCGTCATTGTCTTATGCGACCCGCGGATCACGTCGAAGGGCTATGGCCGGATGTTCCTCAAGAGTTTCGAGCCAATGCCATCTACCTCATCAGTCGATGATGTAGCCCGTTTTCTGCAAGCACATGAGCGCAAGGGCGCCGTTGCATGAACCTGCTCGCGATCGATACCTCGTCCATTGCTTGTTCGGTAGCGTTGCAACACGGTGACGATATTGCGGAGCGACACGAAGAACAACCACGCGCACACACACGTTTGCTCGTACCAATGATCCAGGAGCTGTTGCAGGAGACGTCCGTTGAGCTAGTGGATCTCGACGCAATTGTGCTCGGAAACGGGCCGGGTTCGTTCATTGGCATGCGAATCGCTGCGTCGGTTGCGCAGGGGCTGGCATTCGGCTCGGGGCTCGAGATCGTTCCAGTCTCTTCGCTCGCGGCCATCGCGGCGCAGATTTTTTGCGAACATGACGCAGACGAAGTCGTCGTCACCCAGGATGCACACATGAGCGAGGTGTATCTGGGCATTTTCGGGCGCGGTGAAGATGCTTTGTCCGTTGAGCTCATTCCGGAGCGACTTCATGGCCAGAGGCCAATAGCGGAGTTGGAGACGCCAGGTAAGATTCGTGTCGCGGCCGGGTCTGGATGGCAACGCTATCCCGGGCTGCTTGAAGCGAACAAAGCTTTTCTGGACGAGATCATCGAGTTACCCCATCCGCGAGCGCGGCATCTGCTTGCTTTGGGTGCCAAAGGCTTGGTCCGCGGCGCTGCCATTGCGCCACAAGATGTCCTGCCAGCGTATTTGCGGCAGAAGGTTGCCGAAAAACCAACCGCGATGTCGTAACAGAACTGTAATATTGTCTTGGTCTAATCCCGCTGGCAGTAGTATTCCGCATGGATAGAGATGGCAGCTAACAAAATATTGATCGTCGAGGACGAAGCGCCGATCCGGGAAATGATCGCTTTTCACCTTGCTCGAGCGGGCTACGAGACGCTGGAAGCAGCGGATTGTCGGGCCGCGCGGCAATTGCTCGCCGATGAGCAGCCGGACATGGCGATTATCGACTGGATGCTACCTGACATGAGCGGACTGGAGTTGACTCGTTTGCTCAAGCGGGACAAGGCAAATGATGATCTGACTATCATCATGCTGACGGCGCGGGCCGATGAATACGACAAAGTCGCGGGGCTTGAGAGTGGGGCTGACGACTACATCACCAAACCCTTTTCACCGCGCGAGCTTGTTGCACGCATTCAAGCCGTATTGCGGCGCGCGAGCGCCAGCGATGATGAAACGATTAGCTCAGGCGTTCTGCAACTCGACTCAGCCGGACATCGGGTCAGCGCCAATAGCAGTGAAGTGAAACTCGGACCGACCGAGTATCGCTTGCTCAAATTTCTGATGATGCATCCGGACAGGGTCTATGGTCGTGCACAGTTACTTGATCGGGTCTGGGGTGCCAATGTGTACGTTGAAGAACGCACGGTCGACGTGCATGTGCGTCGCCTGCGCAAAGCGTTGGCGGCGCAAGGTGCGGACGATTACATCCAGACGGTTCGCGGCGCGGGCTATCGTTTTTCCACACGCAATACTTGAGATTTCAGGGTAATGCCAGAATCGAGGCGTAAATTCATAGTTGGGCTGGTGCTGTTTCTGAGTGCTGGCGGCTTGCTTGGCTGGTTCTACGACAAGCCCATGGCGGGCACGCTGATAGCGGCACTATTGGCACTTGTCTGGCAGGTTCGACAGTTACTCGCGTTCGATCGGGCGCTTCATACCGGTGACTTTGATAATTTTCGTTACGGCGAGGGAATCTGGCAGCAGATTTTCTCCAGGTTCACGTACGAACATGAACGTGGCGGGCGTTATAAAACTCAGTATCGGCAGGTGCTCAAGGAAATTCGCAAATCGACGAATGCGATGCCGGATGGCGCGGTCATTTTGGACAACAACAACGACATCATTATCTGCAATCGTGCCGCCAAAAGCCTTGCCGGCCTGAAGCGCAAGAAAGATCGTGGCCAGCGCGTCGACAATATTCTGCGCCACCCTGATCTCACGGAATTATTGCAACGTGGTGACACGACGAATTCGATCGACATCGCGTCCCCGGTCAATGATGGTGCGTGGCTCAATTGCCGGGTTGTGCCCTACGGTGCCGATCAGAAATTATTGCTGCTTCGCGATGTTACAAATCGCATCATTTTGAATCGTATGCGGCGAGATTTCGTAGCGAATGCGTCGCACGAGTTGCGCTCGCCTTTGACTGTCATCTCCGGTTACCTGGATGCGATGGTTGAAGACGAGGATGTCATGTCCGCCTGGGGCGCACCCGTCGCGCAAATGCAGTCTCAGTCGCGACGAATGACCCAAATCGTTAGCGAAATGCTGGAACTGTCTCGGCTGGAAGGATCGGGACCTGCGTCGAAAGAGGATGTCGTCGACGTTGCGGCACTTCTGGTCACAGGTCGCAACGCGTTTCAGGGGGGCACCGATGCCTCGACGATACGGATCGAGTCTGAATCATCGGCGCTACTGCGCGGCGATAGCGGTGAGATTGAGTCTGTTGTCACCAACCTGTTGTCTAATGCAATACGGCATACGCCGCCGCAGGGAGTCGTAACGCTAACCTGGCGCTCTGATCCGGGCGGCGCCGACCTTGTGGTTAGCGATACCGGAGAAGGTATTGCCGAGGAGCATATTCCGCGGTTGACCGAGCGCTTTTTCCGAGTTGATCGCGGCCGGGCGCGGGAGGATGGTGGTATAGGCCTGGGTCTCGCGATCGTCAAACACGTGCTGAGCCGGCATGATGCTGAGCTCAGAATCTCGAGCGAACCCGGTGCCGGTAGCACCTTTTGCTGCCATTTTCCGCCGGATCGCGTTATTTGCGAGCCATTGTCATAAATCTGCAATATTTCTGTCATCGAAGGGAAACGCAACGTCGGTAACGTGCCGTTCACACTCTCGAAACTTAAGGACTTGCACCGATGAAGCTGACCGCCAGACTTTCCTGCGCTTTATTACTCGCCGCGTTCATTCCGCTCGCGTCTAATGCCCAGGAGAAAAGCGACTGGACTGATCGAATCGCGTTCAAGGGCGATCTTCGCCTGCGTTATGAAGGCATTGATGAGGACGGCGAAGAAAGCCGTAATCGCAGCCGGTATCGCGCGCGTCTCGGAGTTACGGCTGACGTTCAGCCAAACGTGAAAGTGATCCTGGAATTCGCATCTGGTGCAGATAATCCCACGTCGAGGAACGTAACATTCGACGGTGGATTCACGACCAAGGACATGGGCCTCGATCTGGCCTACGTAGAGTGGGCGGCTACCGATAACCTCACCGTCTACGGCGGCAAAATGAAAAACCCGCTGTATCGTGCCGGCGGCGCGCCGTTGCTTTGGGACGGCGATCTCAATCCGGAGGGGATTGCGCTGAAGTTCAGCAAAGGTGCATTTTTCGCCACAGCTGGGTCTTTCTCGGTTGAAGAGCGTTCTTCAAGCAGTAATTCCTTGTTAGTGGCGGCGCAGGTCGGTGGAAAATTCGAGCTTAGCGATAACATCAAGCTGACGGCCGGAGTGGGTTACTTCGCTTACTCCAACACGATTGGCAACGAGCCGTTCTATAACGGCAGCAGCAAGGGCAACTCGGTCGATATCGATGGCAATTACATTTATGAATACAAAGACACCGAAGTCTTCGCGCAGCTGGACACGAAAGTTGGTGATTGGCCGTTGTCGGTCTACGCGCAGTGGGTCAATAACAGCGACGTAAGTGAAGAGGATTCAGGTTACGCGGTTGGTGCGAAATTCGGTTCGGCCAAAGCAAAGGGCGACATGGAGTTTAGCTGGACCTATCAGGACATCGAGGCTGATGCCGTGATCGGTACATTTAACGACTCGGATTTCGCTGGCGGCGGGACGGACGCTTCAGGTCACATACTCAAAGGCAAATACGCAGCATCCAAATCGATCTCGCTTGCTGGTACATTCTTCATCAACGAGATTGATCGGTTTCAGGGGACGGAGCACGACTTCAATCGCTTCCAACTTGACGTACAATTCAGTTTCAAATGACCAGGTGGTGGGAATCTAAATCATGGAAGCATCTGACCTGACAGATCACATTTCTCGGCGCTTCAACAAAGACATTGAAGACCTTCGCAATCATGTTCTTGCAATGGGTGGCCTCGTCGAGGCTCAGTTGGCGAAAGCAATCTCTGCAATGGTCAGCGGCGACAGCGAACTCGGGCTTCAAGTCGCTAGTGACGATTACAAGGTTAACGAGATTGAAGTCAGTATCGACGAGGAGTGTAGTCGGATACTGGCGACGCGCTCGCCGGCGGCTGGCGATCTGCGCCTGATAGTGGCCATCATCAAAACGATTACTGACCTTGAGCGCATCGGTGACGAGGCCGAGAAAATCGGTTTTCTAGCGTCCAGGTTGGCAGGGATGGATCGGCCATCCGACTCCTATCGGGAATTGAAGACATTGGGCACACACGTATCACATATGTTGCGTGATGCCATGAATGCATTTGCCCGGTTTGATGTTGACGAAGCGTTCGAGGTCGTACGTGAAGATGAGCGCGTCGATGAAGAGTACGAGGCGATCCAACGCCAGTGCATCACGTTCATGATGGAGGATCCACGCAGCATCAAGCGTGTAATGAACGTAACATGGGCGGCTCGCTCGCTCGAGCGCATCGGTGATCATGCCAAGAATATTTGTGAGTATGTTATCTATATGGTTCACGGCAGAGATGTGCGTCATACTGGCATCTCCGACGCTGAAGAGCTCGTTGCCGACTGATTTAGCATGACTGTACCTGATCCACGTGTCCTGAATTTCGCGGGCTTTCTTTGCTGTGCCGGCATGATGGGCTTTGCGCTTTACGCGCAACATATTCTTCTTCTTGACCCATGCCCAATGTGTGTTTTCCAGCGCGTGGCTGTTATTGGGCTCGGTAGTTTTTTCCTGCTGGCAGCGCTGCACAATCCCGATGGCTGGGGGCGGCGCGTGTATGCGGTGTTCATGGCGATTTTCGCGCTGTTCGGATTGGGAGTTGCCGGATGGCATGTTCGACTGCAGAACCTGCCGCCGGACGAGGTTCCGTCCTGTGGGCCGGGTCTCAACTATATGCTCGAAAATTTCCCGGTAGGTGATGCGCTGCGCATGGTCTTCAAGGGCTCTGGCGAGTGCGCCGAAGTCATTTGGAGCTTCCTGGGGCTATCCATGCCCGCGTGGGTGTTCATCTCGTTGCTCGTGGTCGGTGGCGCCGGACTCTGGAATAACCTCAGGAGATCCTCTTAGCCATCGCGGGAGCAGGTCGTGTGACGATTTATCAGGTCAGCATCAATTCCGCTATTCGCTGATACATCGTCGTAAGCTTCACGACATCATCGATACGGACGTGCTCATTCACCTTGTGGATAGACGCATTTACGGGGCCGAGTTCGACAACGTCTGTTCCCGCCGGCGAAATGAACCGTCCGTCAGACGTTCCGCCACCCGTAGATAATTCCGGTGCTTTATCCGTTTGTTCACTAACCGCCTGCGTGACCGCTTCGGTAAGTTTGCCTGCGCTTGTGAGAAACGGTTCGCCCGACAAATGCCAGTTCAACTCGTAGTCAATATCATGTGCATCGAAGATGGAGTGCACCTTGGCTTTGAGCCTTTCGTGATCCCATACAGTTGAATAGCGAAAATTGAATCGTGCGCTGAGTTCTGCTGGAGTGACATTCGGTGCTCCTACGCCGGCACGTATGTCGACGACCTGAAAGCTCGTTGGTGGGAAGAACTCGTTTCCCTGATCCCACTCAATGGCGTTGAGCTCGGACAGGACCGGCGCGAAGCGTCCGATCGGATTGTCGGCAAGATGTGGATAGGCGACATGTCCCTGAATGCCGCGTACGGTCAACATGCCACTCAAAGAACCACGACGGCCAACGCGAACGATATCGCCCAGTGTATTCTGGCTGGACGGTTCACCGAGTACGCACCAGTCAATGTGGTCACCACGTGCTTGCAGAGTTTCGATGACCTTGAGTGTGCCGTCTCTCGCGCGTCCTTCCTCATCACTGGTAATTAGCATTGCGAGACTGCCGTTGTGATCCGCATGGGCGTCGACGAATCGCTCCAGCGCGACGATCATTGCGGCAAGACCGCTTTTCATGTCTGCCGAGCCCCGGCCGAATATGTTGCCGTCGCGAACGACTGGCTCAAACGGATCACTTTGCCATTCGCTGTCGGAGCCGGGCGGCACAACGTCAGTGTGCCCTGCGAAACACAGAACCGGATCAGAGTTGCCACGGCGAGCCCAGAGATTTTTGACATCTCCGAAGGGCAGGGCCTCGCACTCGAAGCCGAGTCGAGTCAGGCGCTCCGCGAGAATTTCCTGACATCCGGCGTCGTCGGGCGTGATGGACGGGCGCCGAATCAGCTCATTGAGGAGCGCAATAGACGGATGTTCAAAATCATTGTCGTCAGGTGTTGTCATCGAGTCTCACAAGTCATTCTAACCATCCGAAATATAAGAAGAAATTAACAAGTCATCGTTTCTGCATATGAGCATCAATAATGGCTGTTTGCAACAATTCGGTAACAATTGACCGCTAAGCTGTGCGCCATATCACCCTACAAACTGGAGACATTTATTGTGGCAAAAAGAAACACAGCAATAGTAGTGCTTGCAAGCGCGGTCGTTGCGACTGTTCTCTCGGCAGCTGCGATTGCGCAGGCCGGCCGAGATTATATCTATATCGTTGGATCATCGACCGTTTACCCGTTCGCGACTGTGGTTGCCGAGCGTTTCGGTCGTGGTACCGAATTCAAGACGCCGAAAGTCGAGTCGACCGGCTCCGGTGGCGGGCTCAAGTTATTCTGCGAAGGTGTCGGCGTTGATTATCCTGACATCACGAACGCGTCTCGCGCGATCAAACAGTCCGAAGTCGACAAATGTGCCGGTAATGGAGTTACGGATATTGTCGAAGTCAAAATCGGTTATGACGGAATCGTCATCGCCAATGCCATTGGTGCAGAGGCCGTTAGCCTTACACTGGCGGACATATTTCTGGCGCTGGCGAAAAATGTACCGGGCGAGAAGGACGGCGAACTCATTGAAAACCCCTCCACGACATGGGCCGATGTTAACGCCGAGCTACCTGAAGTGCGGATCGAGGTTCTGGGCCCGCCGCCGACATCGGGTACGCGCGATGCTTTCGTCGAGCTGGCCATGGAGGGCGGTTGCAAGAGCGTCCCGTGGATCAAAGCCCTGAAGAAGTCCGACAGCAACGCGTATAAGGCTGTTTGTCACACGATTCGCGAAGACGGCGCATTTGTGGAGGCTGGCGAGAACGACAACCTGATCGTGCAGAAATTGGAGGCAAACCCGAACGCTTTCGGCATTTTTGGATTCAGCTTCCTCGATCAAAATACAGATAAGGTCAAGGGATCAATGGTCGACGGTATTGCGCCGACTTTTGATGCAATAGCAAATGGCGACTACCCTGTCTCGCGGCCTTTGTATTTCTACGCTAAGAAGGCTCACGTCGATGTCATTCCGGGCCTGCGTGGATTCCTGCGCGAATTTTCGTCAGAGCGTGCCTGGGGCGATGAAGGTTATCTGTCAGATCGCGGCCTGATCCCGATGCCGGAAGGAGAGCGCAGAGAAATCGCTGCAGCTGTTCGAGAGCTGAAGCCTTTATCCGCAGCAGAGCATTAAAGCGAACTGCTCCTAATTGCTAATGTGAAAGCAAAGTGCAAAGTACCACTCTGATCTTGATTCTTGGCGCGATGGCTGTCGCCGCGTTCTATATTGGACGCGGCCGTTCCGTCGCTGTGGTTGGTGGGCCGCAGCACGGTACGAATTTGCATTCTCTGCCAGGGTATTACGGCTATTTCACTGCGATCTGGTGTTTGCTGCCTGCGCTTGCTGTTATGGCGATTTGGGTGGTACTCGAGCCTCGGGTGATCATTGCGTTGATCATTAACGGCCTGCCTGAGGCGCAACGCTCGTTGTCGCCAGGTGAGCTCAATTTGCTGGTTAACAACATCCAGAACCTGGCCGCCGGTGATGTGGTCAGCGGCAATGTCGATGTCTTGCTCAAAGAGGCGTCGGTACGGCTTTCCGATTATGTGGTGACGAGTCGCCGTATCTTAACGGTGTTGTCGCTGGGGCTGGCCGGACTCGGCGGTACGGTCGCATTGAGCCGTATTCGACCGGACTTCAGGGCGCGAAACCGAGTTGAGAAAATCATTCTGGTGATGCTCATCGCGGCATCGAGTATTGCCATTTTCACGACAGTCGGCATCGTGCTGTCGGTACTTTTCGAAGCGATTCGATTTTTTCAGGAGGTTTCGTTATCGGAATTCCTGTTCGGATTGAATTGGAGCCCGCAAACGGCAATTCGGGCAGATCAGGTTGGGTCATCCGGTAGTTTCGGCGCCGTACCACTTTTTGCAGGTACCTTGCTAATCACCGCTATTGCGATGTTCGTAGCGGTTCCGGTTGGACTAATGACGGCAATTTACCTTGCCGAGTACTCGTCGAATCGAATTCGCGGGATTGCAAAACCCTTGCTCGAGATTCTTGCCGGTATCCCGACTGTGGTCTACGGATTTTTCGCTGCCCTTACCGTAGCACCGTGGGTGCGGCGGGTGGGCGAATCGATTGGATTTGAAGTGGCATCCGAGAGTGCGCTGGCAGCAGGCCTTGTGATGGGGATCATGATCATTCCGCTTGTCTCCTCGCTGGCTGATGACGCTATTAATGCAGTGCCAAGCGCCATGCGTGACGGTGCACTAGCGCTAGGCTCAACGCGCTCTGAAACGATGACCAAGGTCATTCTTCCCGCAGCGTTGCCAGGCATTGTTGGTGGCATCTTGCTGGCAGTATCGCGCGCTATTGGCGAGACCATGATCGTTGTCATGGCTGCAGGACTGGCCGCCAATCTGACGGCAAATCCGTTTGCGGCCGTGACGACGGTAACGGTGCAAATTGTCACCTTGCTCGTTGGTGACCAGGAATTCGATAGTGCGAAAACACTGGTGGCTTTCGCGCTCGGCCTCATGTTGTTTGTGGTCACGTTGATACTGAATGTGATCGGGCTCAACGTCGTACGCAAATATCGTGAACAGTATGACTAGGGGCGGGGCATGACACGCAAACTAACTACACGAGAGAAGTTAGAAGCAGGGCTGAATGGCAGGCGTCGGAAGGAACTTGTATTTCAACTGACCGGAATGCTGGCGACGACGGTGGGTATCGTCTTCCTTGGCGTCTTTTTTGCCGACTTGGCAGGCAAGGGCTCATCGGCGTTCGTGCAGACTTTCGTCAAGCTTGACGTCGAGTTTACTGAGGATGTCATTGCACCGGGTGGTGAGCTCGATCTTGCCTTTGCTGATTTCGATGGCCTTGTTCGCGACTCTCTGCGTGCGCAATTTCCAGACGTAAGCGGGCGAAGTGAACGTCGCGAGCTATACAAGCTCGTTAGCATTGCAGCGGGCTACCAGATGCGCGACATGATTACCGCAGATCCTGACTTGCTGGGTTCAACTGAGACGATCTGGGTTCCTGCGTCGTCGACCGTGGACATGTTTGTCAAAGGCAATATCGATCCGACACTGGATGAGGCTTTGCGACCGCTGTCCAATGCGCAACTGGCCTGGATCAAAAATTGGCAGAGTAGCGGACGACTTGAGACGCAGTTCAACTCAGCGTTGTTCAGCAATGGCGACTCCCGAGAGCCCGAATTGGCGGGAATCAAGGGCGCGTTGATGGGAACCGTATATATGCTTACGGTGACATTTATTCTCGCGTTTCCGATAGGTGTTGCAGCGGCGATCTATCTCGAAGAGTTCGCTCCCAAGGGTCGATGGGCCGACCTTATCGAGGTAAACATCAACAA
>RCNB010002903.1_pt1 | contig 10332 bp, 12 predicted proteins | sample 2041321 | NCBI WGS metagenome assembly RCNB01 (sample SAMN09708232, study PRJNA481090) | Marine sediment metagenome, whole genome shotgun sequencing project.
TTCGTAAATATAGGTTTAATTGTGTTGGTTATTGCTTTCATTAAGAAACCTGAAGAGAAAGAAGCAATCGAACAAACGGAATCCACTTAACCACCATTTTCTTTCTTTTTCTCTTATTTTTCATTTTGCCCTATTTGATAGAAGTATGAAAGCAAAGGTTTTTGTTTATCTTTGAGAAGATGATATTAACCTCAATTATAGAATATCTTTAGGAAGTTTAGATCATGGGTTACGCAAGTCAATTAGGCACATTTAGTGTTACAATTAAAAAGAGGTTTATTTCTTTAGCAATTCCAATTCTCATTTGCTCTGTTTTAAGTGGAATCTGTAGTTGGTTATTATTTGGTTATTTTAGTACTGATGCTAGCGGTGGACAAGGAGCTCCTTCTGCAACATTTATTCCAGGAGATAATGTTGGTCCTGCTTTAGCTAATGCTGCAATTTATGTGGGAATTGCCTTTGTAGGTGCTTTTGGGATCTTTTTCATTTTCAAATATGGGAAAATCCAGGTACTAAAAGCATTATTTGCTGTAGCAATTTTTGTAACTTGCTTTTTCTTTGTTTTTCTGCTAGTTTTAGCTGTGCCTTATTACTTCCACGATTTACTAACAGATAGGATGGTCTTTGCAGTTAGAACAGATTGGATCATTTTTGGTTTTGCAATCGCTGTAGGATTGCTCTATGCGGTATTTACAGTTATAACTATGGTTTATCAACTGGTTCCCCAACCTGCTCCACAAATAATGGCTATGTTATTTGCAGTATTATCGGGGACATTTCTTGCTACCTTTTTACCAATGCTTGCTTCAATTTTCATTATGATAGGTCTGAGTATCTATGATATCATTTCAGTATTCAAAGGCCCCATTAAGAAAATAGCTGAAGTTAGTGAGGAAAGAGAAATACAACAAATGGAAGAAGAAAAAAATAGAGGTAAAGAAAATCTCGAGAATAAAACTATTGAAGAACTTCCTGAAAAACAAGAAGAGAATACTGAAGAACCTAAAATAGAATCAAATGAAGAAACATTAGAAGAAAGCAGATTGTATGATGAGTCTGAATATTATTACACAGAATATATCGAACTTGGTTTAGGTGATCTTGCATTCTTTGGCATGTTATTCAGTTTCGGGTTAATCAGATTAGGATTCTTCGCTGCTATTGGTGCATTTATTGGATGTGTCCTTGGAGCAATTGGTACCATAAAGCTTCTCGAAAAAGTACGCATGATGCCTGGTCTGCCTTTATCCATTGGTTTAGGATTAATCTTCGCTTTTGCCATATGGGGAATACTTGCACTAGCGGGTTATCGTGGTTGGGGTTGGAATAAACCAGATCTATTTAGCTCATTAATCTAGTATCCTTATATGAAATTTAGAATAAAAAAAAGAGTTTGAAGAGTTGTAATACTACAACTCATTTTTTACATTTATTGTTCTTGTTCTAATTGCTCTTCTTCATCTGCAGTAATTGAAATACCGCTTTGAAGAACTTTGAAGGTGAATTCTTCAACAGACATATCAATAGAACCATCAGGCGGGATTTCTCCGCGTGCACGTAAAATTTCTCTGGTAAGTAACCAGTAAACTAAAGCTAAAGCTTTTCGTCCTTTGTTATTTGTTGGGACGATTAAGTCTACACCTTTTAATTCATTGTCTGTATCGCACATTGCGACAACAACAACACCAACTTTATTTGCTTCTTTGATTGCTTGTTTATCTGCACGTGGATCAGTAATGAGAATGACTTCTGGTTCGATAAAACCGGAAAATTCTGGATTAGTTAAAGTTCCAGGAATAAATCTGCCCGGTAAGCTTCTAAAACCGCATCTTTTTGCTAGTTTGCTACTTGGGACCTGACCGTATTGTCTTGCAGAAAAGACAGCTACTTGATTAGATTCATAGCGTGCTAAGAATTTTGCTAAGGTACGAATACGCTCATCAGTTGCTCTTACATCTAGTACGTATAAACCATCGCTTCGTATAAGATAGATGAACTTCTTCATAGATTTTGTTCCGATTCTAGTGCCGATGTGGACACCTGCTGCTAAGTATTCATCTAAACCAATCAATAAATCTTCAGTAATTTGATCTGCTTCTATAGCCAATTTGAGTACCTCGAATATTCGTCTTAAATTCAAATATGGTTAATATTATATTTTGTAGCAAAACCATCTAAAATTGTTTTTAATTCTTTTGTTTGAAATGAATTGTCAACAATTGTATTTGCTATTTATAAAAAGAAAAATAATCCTTTTTCTATCTTTCCATGACCGCGTTAGTATACAAATTATCTTTCCATAAGGTTTTCAAGATTTTTTATAGCATTATTTGATGATTGTATCATGTTATTGACAATCTCTCTGATTTGTATGCTATTAGCTTCTACACCACAAACAGCAACGAGTACTTTCTTTGATGGTCGTCCATCTTTCATTATGTAATCAAAGATGTCAAATATAAGCTTTAATTCTCCCATTATCATCTCTTCTATTTCCAACATGGTTATTGTAGTAAATAAAATCGAAATTTCACGATCATTAAACAGTGGATCGCACATATATGGTGAGGCTATATTCTCTACATGAGGACCCATTTCATCAGCAATAATACTAAAAACACTAATGAGCTGCTTCCTCAAACCTTTTTGAGCTCGTTTATTTTTTATTTTAGGTAGAGAGTATCTTGACACTTTTTGATCTCCTAATAATAAGTCAGAGGTGATTTTTGTGTTTGAATTTAAATTAATATGTAATAAAGCAATAATAAGGTTAATGGTTGACTCCTATCGTCATTTAGTACTGATAAAAATAAAAAATTAAAAAAAGAAAGGGATGAAACCCTTTGATTTTCCACCGAAGTTTTACTTTAATGGAATGTATAAACTTGATTTGGTTGCACCCATACCAGGGGAACCATGTTTAACTAATTTAGTAGAAAGAGCAAATTCACCAAAAATGTGGCCACACATATCTGGTCTGATAAAGAATTCTACGAAATCCTTGCCGTTATGAACACCGATTTTTGCGAAAACCATTTCTGGTAAGATAACCATATCTCGTAAATGTGTTTTAACAGTTTTAATTCGTTTATTGCCGTCTTTGATTCCTTTTACTTGCTTTCTAATATCTTCTAATAATTTCTTTCTTTTTGGAGTCCAATAGGATGGTCTAGTTAAACTTCTTCTTTTTCTAGCTGGGAGAGTTTTGATAAATTCATCCATTGATAGTGTTTGTAATTCTTCTAAGCCTAGTCCCATATATTTGAACTTTTTAACTTCTTGTTGGGTAATTTCTTGTATTGACAATTTATATCGACCTTAAGTTTTTGATTAAAGATACAATCTTAGTATTTTACTTCTTTGCGAATGAACTCCATTAAAAAACTTACTCTTTTAATGGAAATTAAAGTATATTTTCCACTGCAAATTTCTAATTTAATAGTTTTTTGTTAGGAATTTATTTAGAGCAAGGGCAATATATTTTTCATTAGATAAATAAACTATCATCTTGTTGATTTAATCATGTATTCCTGGCAAAATGAATCCTTATTGTTTTCCACTGGTTTGCCGATGCAAACTATTGCTGAATTAATTTCTACTTGTAAATCTGAAGAACAACTACAACAAGAATTGAAAAATAAAGGAGAAAAATATCTCGATAGATATCTAACCATGAAAGAATATACCACTCTCATACGTTCTGGCAAACAGAAATTGCCCATTGTGATCATTCTTGCAGGATTTCCAGGAATTGGTAAAACAATCTTAGCAAAAGAACTAGCGCTCATTTATGGCATTAATGTTGTTATAGGAGGAGATGCGCTTCGTTCATCACTTCGATCTTTTCTTAAGAAATCTGATTATCCAGAATTTCATAGTAGTGTCTATAACGCTTGGAAACATTTCGGTGAATACTCTGTAGTAAATCTGATAAAAGGATTTGAGTCACAATCAACAATTATGAATAAAACTGTTGAGCATTTAATTGCTGATCGAGGATTACGAGATGGAGAGAGTATGATTGTTGAATACTTGCATTTTCTCCCAGCACAAATAAACAAAGAACTCTTCAAACACCCAAGTGTCATACCAATCGTGTTAAAGATTAATGATAGAAATGAATATGAAAAGCGAATAAAGTCTCGAGAGAAATATTCGCATCTAAGAAGCCCTAGTAAAAGATTACTGGATCATATTGATCAATACTTGGTTTTACAAGAACATCAATGTAAAGAAGCTAAAAAACATAAGATAATAGTAGTCGGTGTTGATCAATTCGAATTATCAATGGATATTTTATTGACTTATATTAATCAACGAATAAAAGAACTCAATGAACTAAAAGACATTGATTTGAAAAGTGAATTTCTGAGCAAATTCGAAAAGGAAAGAGAAGATTAGAAATTTTATCTGAAGGTAAACTGTATGAAACAAAAAACTGTTGCTGTTGCTTTTCCTACTATTCCAATTATTTTTCTTGGTGGAATCACTCCTAATAGAAAACCATTGTACGATACTATGGGGTTAGCAGTAACTAGTTTAGATGAAACAACTCGTACAGAAACAACCGTAGACATCAATTCAACAAATGTAAAAGAGATATCTGTTGATTTTTATTTGAATAATGAGAAGATCTCTGGATTACGAGGTAATCAGATTATCTCTTCAATCAAATCCTTTATGAAAATGGGTGACGTAAAAGCATCCATTAAAATACAATCTCACAATTACAAGATCTTTAGTGGAAGTTCTGATTCTGGTTTAGCTGCTGTTTTTATAGCACTAAATAATCTATTCGAATTGAATTATACAAACGATGAATTGCTAGAGCATTCAATGAAAGGGTCAGAAAGTGCTGGTAGGAGTTTGTATGGTGGGTTAACACATACCATTGTAGAAAACGAAACCATAAAAGTAGAACAATTAGCATCTGATAAAAAATTACAAGATCTAGCATTATTTTCTGTTCCATTCCAATTTGATTCTCGTATCTCCGCTGATGAGATTCATAAAAGGATCGTAACAAATACTAGTTTTCAAAATAGAGTAATAAAAATACCTGAATGGGTGCAGAGAATAAAGTCTTCACTCAAAGATGATGATTTAATTTCACTTCTTGATACCGCAGAGGAGAATATTAGAAACGCTCATGAATTATTAGAAGGAGTAAATCTGATCATTAGAAAAGCCGAAATGATGAAATTATGTGATGATATTCATAAGATGCGAGAAGATAATCTGCTTGCATATTTTCTGATTGGTGGGGGAAATCTAATTACCGTGGCTACAACAAGTCAATATTCCAAACAAGTATCTGAAGAATTAGCTAATCTTAATTGGACGTTTTATCCTTTTAAAGTAGCAAGTGAACCAAAAATCCTGAACCCAAAAGAGAGAATAAAAGAAAATGACTAAATAATGATTAAAAAACCGTTTAATTTTCAGAATAATTTAATTATTATAAAATTTAACATTAATAAGACAACATACCAGTTAAATATCTTAAAAACAAGTAAATACGAGGCTAAAACAATGGGCGAAACTTTGGAAAAAGACAAAATAGAAATCCCTCAAATCACAATGGCAAAGATGCTAAAACTTGAAGATAATATAGCACTTACTTTATCATCAAATTTCTTGGAAGCATTAAAACCTGAAGTTGGAGATTATGCTGCTATTATTCTCACACCAAATACTAAGATCATTCGAATTATTCCAACAACAACAGATAAAATATACAAGATTGCTATTGATATAGGGCAACTAACTCCAAATTTCTTAAAGAAGATTGGTAATTTATTTATAAGTTTGGGATTGAAAGCACTGTATTCAACTGGTTTATGTTTTATCGAAGACAAATGCGTATTTGATGGATATATTGATGCTGTGGAATTCGAAAGAATCGATGCAAAAGAATTAAAGAAGAGCATCCTAGCTGTTGAGGGTATTACAGACGTAGATATCTCTATATTAGAAATAGAATAATCTAACAAGTAAACTGTTGGATTGTTTTTTCTCCCTCTGCTTTGCCAGCATTGATACTTTTTTAGTATCTATCAATAATTTTCCAAATGGTTTTCTTATTGTGCTCGCCTTTCTCTAGCTTGCTTTTGTAAATTAATCCTTCAAGTAAGGTAACAAATTGAGTTTTTGTAACCGGGGGTTTTGCTAATTTCATGAGTTCCATAGTGTATTTTGCATGCAATGTGTCTTCAAATTCAAAAGTTAATCCTGCAAAGAGATCAATGATATCATACTCTACATTGGTTAGTTCTTCTGTTTTTGCGGGTGGAGGTGTGGCAACTTTTGTTACTGGTTTAGGTTGAACTGGTTTTGCTAACATCTTTGGTGTTGGAGCTGCTGCATTAGAGGAACCATTATCTTGTAATACATCAAGAAGTGATTTTCCTTTCTTTGATGTTTTAGCCATACCATAGAGTTGAGCAATTATTTCCATTGAGCAACGAGCAAAATCATCTCGAGAATTAAAGTAACCGTCTTCTGTCAATTTATCAATGAATTCTGCAAGCTTAGCGGGGATTTCTGTTTTTATTTCTTCAGGCAAGATTTTATCTCCCATTAATAGTATACGAGATATTACTAAATAAATGCAAATATTATCTGTATATTCGAATATCTTCAGAATATGTTTTCTGCTAGATTTCCAACTTTATAAATTCTCTTTATTATTTAGTAAATACTATGTTTCAGATTATTTTTGTCCTAATACCTTATTAATTCGATGATTTAGCTATAAGAGCCATATCTTTGAGTATTTTTTCAGGATTTTCTGCTTTTACAATTCCAGATGCGATAAGGATTCCTTTTGTTCCAAGTTCTATTGCGATTTTTACATCTTCACTACTGGTTATTCCGGCACCACATAATGCAATTACTTTTGGATTAATCTTATTGAGAATGTCAACTGTGGCTGTAATTATTTCTGGTTGGGCAGTACTTACTGATATTCCTGAACCAATCAATTCGGGTGGTTCTGTTGCACAGCAATCGGGTTCTAAAGCGGCAACTGCTCCGGCAATTTTCGGAGTGCTTGCGCAAACACAAGTGAAGAGATTAAATTCTTTTGCTAAATTTATGATTTCATCTATATCTGAAAGTTTGATTCTTTTTTCGCTGTGATTGATTAATGTGCCAACTGCACCTGCTTCTTTTACAGCTTGAACTAAGGTTTGACCAGTATTACTTCCAGGTTTTATTGGATCAATGTGTTGTGCAAAAACAGGAATGTCAACACTTGAAGCGATCATTCTAATATCTGTTGCTTGCACTGCTGCGGCAATACAGACACCTGTCTCTTTACTGACTTTTTCACAAATCTTGGCTAGTTCTAAAGCTTTTTTTCCTGAACTTTGCAGATATGTTTTGAAATTAACAAGAATTAAAGGATATGTTACTTGACTCATATGACCATCTCAAATTGAAAACATGTAAAGAATAGTGAATTTTGCTTGCATAATAATTTATCTTAAAAAACAACAATTTGCTTTGTTTGATTATTCACATTCTGAACTTATTTTTAATATCGAATAGTCTTTAATATTTCATATTACATATTTCATAAGGTGAAACTCGTGCTAATTTCTCTTGCTACAATGGATTTTCGATTATGCCATTTACTACGTGAGAGATTGGCAAAAGGGGGATTCGAATGTGAACAGATTGCTCCTGGTCATAAACCCTCTAAGGGGTCGATTTTAGTTGTCACTAAAGAACAAGAAGAAAATTCTAAGCCTACAAATTATCCTAAAAAAGTTGTCTTAACAAATAGTGAAAGTCTTAATGTAGATCGTGCCTTTGCAAAGATCATTTTGGGTATCGAAGGAAAGAAAGTATGGGAATCTTTGATCATCGGTGTTGATCCTGGGTTGTCAATTGGCGTGGCAATAATAACAGATGGTTGTTTACGCTCCACCTTAGAAACTCGAGATATACGTGAAGTTGTGAAGTTCATATTAGGATCAATAAATAATACACCTTCAAAAATGACAATAATAAGAATGGGTTCAACAGGTGGGTATCGAAGAGTTTTGTTACTTAATGAAATACTAAATGTAAAACCAAATAACGTAACTCTTGAGATAGTTGATGAATTAATGACAACACCTCAAAATTATCAAGATGCATTATCTATGTTACAAGAGGGGAAAAGAGATGGTGTTCAAGTTCATGTTGGGAAAGATGCAACTGCTGCAATGAAGATTGCTTTTCGGTTAGGTGAAAAGGTTGATTGTCCTGAGAGTTTAGAAGTATCAGATGGTGAATTAAAAGAAATTCAAGTTCTCTCAAGGCAATATTCAACTGGAGATGTTACTATCACAAAAGAGTTAGCAGAGAAAGTTGCTTGTGGGTTGCTCACAATTGAGGGGGCAATAAAAATGCATAAAGATTCTGTGCAGAACAATAAAAGCTAAGTTTTAATAAAATAAAACTAATCTATTTGTGTGTTGTTTTTGATGAACAAATTGGACAACAATAAAACTAAAAAATCCGTTAAAAAAGCAAAATCAGCAAAAGCTTTTGAGATTTATCCTGATATTGTTTCTAATTTTAAGAAAGGCAGTAAACTCTCAACCGAAGACATGGAACGGTTGGAGAAAATTTTCGGCAATAGAGTAAAGAAAGCATTAAATCTTATTGGCGAAAATCGTGTGAAGAAGTATTTGTTTACACCTTCTGGTGTAATTCGTTGGGTAGTAACTGGTTATAAAAAAGATTATTTGGTCATTGAACAATCATTTTGTTCTTGTAAAGATTTCTTGTATACTGCACTCTTTAAGAGAGAAGTTCCCTCTTGTTATCACCTTTTAGCACGTGAAATTGCTGAGTGTATAGAGAAATATGATGAAGTAACAATTGAAGATAATCTATATGCAACTTACATGGATGAATGGTTAGAATAAGCTATCAGCTAACTAATCTTCTGTATGCAGTTTAATTACATCTAATCGTACACATAGTGCTTTACAGCCTAAGATTTGAGTAAAGCTAGGAATGGTTCTCCCATTATCCCCTGAAATTAATTCTTTGATATATAATCCTCCTTCTCCTAAGATATCAGCTTCGATTTGTTTTTCATTAATTCTTTTTACCTTAACATCGTAAACTGTCTTTAATCGTTCGAGGTCTGCTCTTCTATGAATAACCCTTGTTGGTGTTTTTTGTTTGAGTTCTGTTCCTTTCAATTCTTTTATTAAAAGCACCAATTTTTCATCTGAAACTTCATCTTCGAGATCAATCAAAGCACGGTAAGTTTTTTGGGTGTTCTTAGCTGAATCTTTCAATTCCTTTACTTTTTTCTTATCAGTAAAAGATAGATCAGATACTTGTGCCTTCTTCTTAGCATGCTTATTAACTAATTTTTTCATTTTCACTAGGTCAAAATCTCTTTTTTTGGGATTTAGAATCTCAAGAACAAAAGGCCTACCATTCCCTAGCATTAAAGCATCAATATCTTCTCTTCCGGCACCATGGAATTTAGAATTACTTCCACCAGTTTCTTTCAAAATTTTATCAGCAATGAGTTCTTCTACGCTTTCTTGGTAACGCTTTCCAGTAAAATTACAATTCTTACATCCTTTTCCATTACAATCATAACAAGGCCATCTTGTTTGTGGGATGGTTCGTATGAATTTATTATACCGACCATAGATGTAGAGTGACTTCATTTGGAAAGCAATTTCTTGTTTGTTCAAATCGATTAAGATAAGAATATCTGGATTATTAAATTCTGGTTCTTTCCCAGTAATTTGCATTACTAGTTTCCCAATCTCTCGTGTGAACTCTTCTTTCATTGTTTCACCTGTGGTAATGCTAAATTCTCCTCTCAAATTATCTTCTTTTTCTGTAAGTTCATTTAAGAAATAAGCGCCAACAAGAAAAGTGCTGTAATCTTCTTTTGCTAATTTATTTATCACATCTTGTGCAATAGCTTCTAATCTATCAAACAATCCTTCACATAATTCACAAGAGTCCTCTTCAGTGGTGATTTCTATTTTCTTTCTTTCAAGGGCTTTCTTAGCTAGTTCATTTCCGGAACATGCTACACTTTGCACTATTGATTGTTTTTTAGTATCGTTTTGTATTTCTTCGTATAGTTCTAGAACAATAGCATTCTTGATAATTTTTCCACGTTCTTCATTAGATAATCCAAAACCAAGTAGTGCAAATTGTCTTCCTAAACAATGATCGCAAAGATATTTTTCTTGTAATATTTCAATTGCTTTAGCAAGCATAGTTTTTCCTTCAAAAAATCAATATTTAATCTTGTTCCTAGTTCTTATTCATTTAAAGTGCTCCCAACCTTTTGGTTTC
>RCNB010002904.1_pt1 | contig 10331 bp, 8 predicted proteins | sample 2041321 | NCBI WGS metagenome assembly RCNB01 (sample SAMN09708232, study PRJNA481090) | Marine sediment metagenome, whole genome shotgun sequencing project.
AGCCCACTCCTTCGATTTGTTCTCATTGCCCGGTTGGTTGTAATATCACAATCAATACCCGTTGGGACCCCAAGACCGGACGGAAAACGATTCAGCGAGTAATGCCTCGGCAAAATGAATGGGTTAATGAAATCTGGATATGTGATAAAGGTCGTTTCGCTCATCAATTTACTTCCAGTAAAGAACGACTAACAAAACCGCTGGCAAGGAATTCTCAGGGAAAACTAAAATCGGTTTCCTGGCAGAAGGCGTTAAAAATTGCTGCTGAGGGACTAAAATCGCACACCGATGGCCTGGTCACCCTGGCAGGCGGTCGATTGACCAACGAGGATTTGTACAATCTACGTCAGTTAACAGATGGATTGGCCGGGAAAAAAATTCTAGATTCCTCCCTGGCGGGAGGGGATCTCACTGCCCGGGTGGGTTTGGGGCAGGGATCCAATCTTAAAGATGTAGGTCCCGGCTCAGCGATCCTGGTGGTCGCTTGTGATTTGGAAGAAGAAGCGCCGCTGTGGTGGTTGCGGGTCAAGGCGGCAGCGGAGAGAGGTGCAACCTTAATTGTTGCCAATCCACGGGATACTAAACTTGACCGTGCAGCAGATCATATCCTGCGTTATGCATACGGAGAAGAAACTCAATCCATAGTCAACTTAACCAAAAAGGATAACGAAATATCCCGCACCTTTAAAGAGGCAGAGAATGGTATTGTTCTTTTTGGTTCGGAGGGAATGAGTTATTCAAGTTCTTTAACACTGGCCCAGGCCTGCGCGAACCTGCTGATCAGTACAAATCATGTTGGGAAAAAGAACAATGGTTTGCTTGCTGTCTGGCCGGAAGCCAATACGCAGGGTGCCTGGGATATGGGTTTCACACCCCAGGAAAATCTTCCTGAAGTGCTGGAAGGCGCTGAAGCACTGATCATTGCCGGCGCGGATCCGGTTGGGGATGGGATCGTGGATGACCTCAGTGGAAAATTCCTGATTGTCCAGGAATTATTCCTCACTGAAACAGCTGCTCAGGCGGATCTGGTTTTACCGGTCTTGGCTGTTACCGAAAAATCAGGGTCATTCACATCTGGAGAGCGAAGGGTACAGCTCTTTGAAGCAGCTCTTCCCGCTCAAGGAGAATGCCTGGCGGATTTTGAAATTTCCGGGAAAATCGGAGAAGCATTGGGATTGGAGTTGGTCCAGGGATCAGCCGAGAAGGTCCTGAAAGAAATAATCAAATCACAGCCGAATTATGAGTCTCTGACATTGGCAGCTCTCCGCGAAGCACCGGAACAGCAGCCTTTTGTAGCAAAAGAAGCGCTGTCATATACAGGAACAGTATTTAAGAATACCAGTGGTGTGGGCGTTCTACTTCCAGTTGAGGCGGAGAAAACGGAGATCCCTCTAGAAAAAATCTCTCTGACCAAGACAAAATTCGGGAAAGGATTAATCGCTGTACCCGTAACCCGTCTTTACGATCAGGGAACTATGGTTCGCTCTTCAGAAGTTCTGCATCCAAGGTTGTTAACATCTCAGTTGATCATCAACCCGACTGATGCAGAAAAAGCCGGGTTGACCGCCGAAAGCCAGCTAAAGATCAGCTTTGGAAAACGTATATTTGAATCGGTTGTTGATCTGGACCAATCTGTGCCCGAAGGTGTTGTCCTGGTTCCTCGCAGTATGGGGATATTGCTGATTGGTCCCGAGAATGCGGTAATAAAAGCGGTGAAGTAATCCCGAAAGTCGGGATTAAAGGTTTATTTTATGGACATGACTATGGTGCTTGAATGGGTGATTAAATCGATCGCTTTGATCCTATTCGGAATCGTCGGTTTTGCCTATACCACCTATTATGAACGCCGAGCACTGGCCCGCATCCAAACCAGAATTGGACCAAATCGGGCTGGGCCAGCCGGGTTGCTGCAGCCCGTGGCTGATGCAATTAAATTAATATTTAATGAAGAACTCATCCCGACCAAAGCTGATAAATTTTTATTTCTGTTAGCGCCTGTTCTCACGGTTTTGCCTTCCTTAATTATCTGGGCGGTTATTCCCTGGGGAACTTCAATCACCCTTTTTGGTAGAGAAATTTCACTTTACCTGGCAGATATTAATGTTGGCGTTTTATATCTCATGGCAGTAGCATCTATTGCAGTATACGGGATTGTGATCGCCGGTTGGTCGTCAAACAGCAAATACCCCCTCTTAGGAGGTCTGCGGGCTACTGCGCAGATCATCAGCTACGAACTGTCATTAGGTTTGGCTTTTGTGGGGCCAATCTTGATTGCAAATTCTATGAGTTTGGTCCAGATTGTTGAAAAACAGCAGGAAACAGCCTGGTTTATTGTTCTCCAACCGCTGGGATTTGTAATCTTTTTCCTGGCAGTCCTGGCAGAAGTCAACCGGGCTCCATTTGATATGCCGGAGGCCGAACAGGAATTGGTCGGTGGTTATCATACTGAATATTCCGGTATGAAGTTTGCGCTGTTTTTTATGGCAGAGTACATCAAAATGATTGCCGTCAGTGCTATTGCAGCCACCTTGTTTTTAGGAGGGTATAGCGGTCCCTGGGTAGAGAGTTTGCCCTGGCTGGGTCCAATCTATTTGTTAATTAAGATTATTATCCTGCTCTTTGTGTTTATCTGGATTAGGGGAACTCTGCCTCGTTTTCGTTATGACCGGTTGATGTCATTTGGCTGGAAAATTATGTTGCCAGCCGCCCTGATCAATGTGTTCCTGACAGCTATTGTGATTATGCTTTTACCTTAACCGCCCGCTAGTGTTCGGAGTAGTATTTATGAAAATACCAGATTTATTGAGGGTCAACGAAATACTGAGAGGTTTGTGGATTACGTTCCGGTCCATGTTTGAAAAGCCGGTAACGATTCAATACCCGGAGCAAACACGTGATCCTAAACCAAGGTTCAAAGGAAGACACGTCCTCAAACGTTATGATAATGGATTGGAAAAATGCATTGGCTGTGCTTTATGCGCCGCCGCTTGTCCATCGGATGCAATTTTTGTTGAGCCAGCAGAAAACACAGACCTGGAAAGATACTCTCCCGGGGAACGGTATGCCGCGACCTATGAAATTAACCTGATGCGCTGTATTTACTGCGGTTTTTGTGCAGATGCCTGCCCGACGGAAGCGATCGTTTTAGAACATATTTATGAGTTGGCTTATTATGACCGGAGCGAGGCATTATTTACCAAAGAAAAATTATTAGATCCTGTTTCTGATATTGGGTTAAAAACGCCTCAGAAAGTTGAGCCGGGTGTTTTCATTAGATCCATTCCGCAAATGAAGGATCCGGTTTAATGGAAATTTTTCAGCCGGGAAGAAACAGACAACCATAAGTAAAAGGACAGATATACCGGAGAATTATGACAGCTGATTTGATATTTTTTCTCTTATTAGCCTTTGTATCAGTGGGTGCAGCTTTGGGTCTACTATTCAGCCGCAATGCGATTTATGCTGCTTTGTTCCTGGTACTTAATTTCTTAACAGTGGCTATTTTTTACCTGTTCCTGAATGCCCCTTTCCTGGCGATGGCGCAGATAACGGTATATGCGGGAGCAATCATGGTATTGTTCCTGTTTGTGATCATGCTGCTCGGAACTAAAAAACTAAAAACCAGGGGTGAAAATCTCTGGCAGCGCCGACTGGCGATAGGGTTGGGGGCGGTATTTTTAGGTGAGCTGATTACCATGTTCTTCTTCCAGGGACGGGGAAGCACTTTAATTGGAGATATTGGATCCAGTTTTGGATCCCCGGAAGCGATTGGTCTTGAGCTGTTTAATCAGTATCTGCTTCCATTTGAAATCACCTCAATCCTGCTGTTGGTAGGTATGATCGGGGCGATAGTTCTTACCAAAGATAACTGAGACCCAGACTGGGAGATTTATTTATGATTCCCATTTCATATTACATTGTTCTTTCCGCGATATTATTTACGCTTGGCGCTGTTTGCGTATTGATACGCAGGAACGCTATCATCATATTTATGGGTATTGAGTTAATGCTGAATGCTGCTAACCTGGCTTTTGTGGCTTTTGCCACCCAGCACCAGGTTCTCAGTGGACAAATTTTTGTATTCTTTGTCATGACCGTCGCTGCGGCGGAAGTGGCTGTGGGTTTGGCGCTGATAGTAACCATTTTCCGCACAAAACAAACCATTGATGTGGATCAGTTAAGCAGCCTGAAAGGCTGATTATTCGCAGCTGAGAGATAATTATGCTCCTAAGTGATGCTGTTACCCAAGGACCGGATTTTTTTGCCTTTGCCCCAGGACTAATCCTTTTCCCGGTAGTTGGCCTGCTGATTAATATGATTTTTGGCGGCAGGATGAAGGAACGGGCGATTGGTATTTTGGCCAGTTCTGCGTCTGGATTGTCATTCCTGACCGCAGCGCTCTTAGCAGTATCCCTTTTATCCCACCCTGAAGGGGCAACAATTCCCCTCGCAGAATGGATTTCGATCGGAGATCTGCAGCTGAATTGGTCCATACGGGTGGATACTCTGTCTGCCACGATGATGCTGGTTGTCTCTGGGGTTGGAACCCTGATCCATATTTACGCCATCGGATATATGCATGAAGACGTCCGATTTAAGGACGATCTGGGCCGCTACCAGCGCTTTTTTGTGTTCTTTAACCTGTTCATCGCTACCATGATGATCCTGGTCAGCGCTGACAATTACCTGATGTTATTTGTAGGATGGGAAGGAGTAGGATTATGCTCCTACCTGCTAATTGGTTTCTGGTATGACAAGGACTTATTAGGCAGACCCGGCATAGAAAACGCCCTGGCTGGCAGTAAAGCTTTTATTGCCAACCGCGTAGGAGATTTTGGTTTCCTGATGGCCGGGTTCACCATGTTCTGGACTTTCCGAACGGTGACCTTCAGTGAAGTGTTTGAACAAGTACATCATATTGCGGAGACCCAACCGGGAGCAATCCTGGCGATTACTCTGTTTATGCTGCTGGGTGTAACAGGAAAATCTGCTCAACTGCCGCTATTTGTCTGGCTGCCGGATGCCATGGCTGGGCCTACCCCGGTATCTGCCTTAATCCATGCAGCGACAATGGTTACCGCCGGTGTTTACCTGGTAGCCAGGTCAGCCCCGATTTACAGTGCGGTTCCCGAAGCCCAATCCGCAGTTGCCCTGGTGGGGGGTATTACAGCCCTGTTTGCGGCTACTATTGCCGTAGGACAGTATGATTTGAAAAAAGTGCTGGCATATTCCACCATCAGCCAGCTGGGATTTATGGTTGCGGCAGTAGGAATGGGAGCCTATGTTGCGGGTATGTTCCACCTGGTCACCCACGCATTTTTTAAAGCTTTGTTATTCCTTTCTGCCGGATCAGTCATTCTGGGCATTGAACGCGGACATCATCACCTTGATCATGATCACCATGAAGAGGAACCATTTGACCCCGGGGATATGCGTCAAATGGGTGGATTACGGAAGAGAATGCCGGTTACTTTCTGGGTCTTCCTGATCGGTTCAGTGGCCCTGGCTGGAATTCCACCACTGGCAGGATTCTTTTCCAAGGACGAAATCCTGGCAGAAGCTTTTCAGCTCAACTTCCCGGTTTATCTCATGCTGACAATCGCGGCCTTCTTGACTGCTTTTTATATGGGCAGGCAGGTTTGGCTGGTCTTTTTTGGCACAGCCCGCCACCCGGCAGTCGAACATGCTGAGGAAAGTCCTCCTGTAATTACTGTTCCCCTCATTTTATTGGCAATCCTTGCCTCATTTGGTGGATTTTTAAACCTTCCGGGAGTGCACGCTTTTACCCATTGGTTGGAGCACACCTTTGAGGCATTTAATCTCCACCTTCATGCCGGTGAGTTTAATCCGCAGATCGCATTGATCTCTACCGGGTTAGCTGTCCTGGCAATTTTCCTGGCCTGGCTGCTGTACGGCCGCAAACCGCTGGAAGAAAACCAACCGGATCCATTAAAGAAAATATTTGGCCCGATATTTACCGGTATGAACCGCAAATGGTTTGTGGATGAAATTTACGAATTTTTATTTATTAATCGTTATATTGACCTGGCAAAATTCCTTTCAATCAAAGTGGATTGGGATTTCTGGCATGACTGGTTCCATGATAAAGTGGTTGCAGCTGCCTACCGGGGCGGAGCCAGGATTTTGGCTGGACCGATCGATTTGGGCATCATTGACGGAATTTCCAGGTGGTTGGCGAAATTCTTCCAATCTCTGGCGACACAATTTCGGAAATTGCAGACTGGATATGTACGCAATTATGCCCTGGCAGTTTTTGCTGGCGTTGTTGTAATACTGGGTTATTTGATTCTGCAGTAAACGTTGGAAAGTTTTATTTCAACGGATATCGGAGGACCGATTGCTATGACTTTTTTCTCGAATCCCCTCAATTTGGTCACCCTCTTCCCGCTGGTCGGGGTATTGGTGATCTTGTTGTTCAAACAAGAGCAGAAGAAGGAAATCCGTTGGACGGCATTGATCGTTTCCTTAATCACTTTTGGTTTATCGATCTGGGTTCTGACTTTGTTTGACCCTCAAAACCCCGATCTCCAACTTGTCATTAATTTATCCTGGATAGAAATAGCCGGTTTGGAAATTTCTTACCAGATGGGTGTTGATGGACTAAGTATCTTATTGGTTTTACTGACAGCGTTCTTAACCCCGATTTCCCTGTTATCCACCTGGACAGCAGTTGAAGACAGAGTAAAAGATTTCATGATCTTTTTCCTGCTCCTTGAAGTGGGTATGATGGGTGTGTTTCTGGCCCAGGATTTATTCCTGTTTTATGTTTTCTGGGAATTTACACTGGTCCCGATGTATTTCTTAATAGGCATCTGGGGAGGACCACAGCGGATGTACGCTGCTGTAAAATTCTTCCTCTATACCATGGCAGGATCGGTGCTGATGCTGCTGGCTATTTTGTGGCTTGGAATTTACCAGGGCACTTTTTCTGTTCCGGATCTAACCATGATGGGCGGAATTCCGGCTCAAACCCAGCTCTGGTTGTTCCTGGCTTTTGCAGCTGCCTTTGCAATTAAAGTACCTATGTGGCCGCTGCACTCCTGGCTTCCCGATGCCCATGTTCAAGCCCCAACGGCTGGTTCCGTGATCCTTGCCGGTGTGCTGCTTAAAATGGGCACCTATGGTTTCCTGCGCTTTAATATCCCTCTTTTCCCGCAGGCTGCTATAAAAGTTGCTCCCTGGATGGCGCTGTTATCCGTAATTGGTATCCTCTATGGCGCGGCTGTCTCCTATTACCAGAAAGATGTAAAAAAACTGGTTGCTTATTCGTCAGTCAGCCACCTGGGATTTGTGATGCTGGGTTTGTTTGCCCTTAATCAGCAGGGCATCCAGGGTGGTATTCTGCAAATGATTAACCACGGTATCAGCACAGGCGCATTGTTTCTCTTGGTTGGCATGATTTACGAACGCCGCCATACCCGGGAGATGGATGATTTTGGCGGATTATGGAAAGTTGTGCCAATATATGGATCGATAACCCTGGTGGTAACACTTTCTTCGATGGGGCTTCCTGGTTTGAATGGGTTTGCTGGAGAATTCCCGATTTTACTGGGCGCTTTTGGTTCCGAGGCAATTGGATCTCCCTGGTACGCCGGCCTGGCCGCATTGGGAGTGATCCTGGCAGCAGTTTATTTACTTTACATGTTCCAAAAATTATTCCTGGGTCCGCTGGTTAAAGAGGAAAATAAATCCTTAAAGGATCTCTCAGTCAGAGAATTGATCACCATCGTTCCCCTGGTAATACTGATCTTCTGGATTGGACTCTATCCTAAACCCTTCTTTACACTGATGGCTCCTGCGGTTGAAAAGCTGCTCACCCTGGTGGAAGCAGCCTCGATGGCAATGTATTAAACCTGCGGGTAAAACCTATGACAACGATTGAATTTTACGCAATTCTCCCCATAATTTTCCTGGTAGCCTGGACCAGCATTCTTTTGCTGCTGGATTTGTTTATCACCCGGAAAGTGGAAGGATTAACCGCGATCCTGGCTGCCCTGGGGTTAGGAATTACCCTGCTTCTGGCAGCTCTTCAATTAGGCGCTGGGACAACCGCGTTTAATGGGATGATTGAAGCGGATGGTTTCTCTTCCTTTCTGCAGATTCTGTTTACCGGGAGTGGGATTATCGGTATTGCCCTGGCTTATGGCTATTTAAAGCGGATGGGTATAAACAAGGGAGAATTTTATCCTTTGCTTCTTTACTCCATAAGCGGGATGATCTTAATGGCACAGGCCGCTGATTTAATTGTGGTCTTTTTGGCCCTGGAACTGCTTTCAATACCGCTTTATATCCTTGCTGGTATTGCCCGCCCGAACCCGGCTTCTGAAGAAGCAGCTTTGAAGTATTTTTTGTTAGGCGCATTTGCAGGAGGATTTGTAGTGTACGGGGTAGCGTTGAGTTTTGGCGCAACCGGTACCACCTCCCTGGCTGGAATAGTAAATGAGATTTCAGCCGGATCCGCAGATATCCCTCTGCTGCTGGTAGGCGCGGGATTAATCCTGATCGGGTTGGGATTTAAAGTTGCGCTGGTGCCCTTCCACATGTGGACCCCGGATGTTTATCAGGGCGCTCCCACTCCGCTAACTGCCTTTATGGCAGTAGGGGCCAAAGCGGCGGGTTTTGCTGCGCTGTTGAGGATTTTCCTGGCTGCGCTGCCAATGCTGGCAGATAATTTTGTACCGGTATTCTGGATATTATCTGCTCTAACCATGTTTGCTGGAAATTTGATTGCCATTGTACAGGGGAATATCAAGCGTATGCTGGCATACTCCAGCATCGCCCATGCTGGTTATATCATGATGGCTGTGGTGGCATTTGGACAAGAACTTGTCAGCAGGGATGCCGTTGCATCCAGCTTGTTTTATTTGCTGGGGTATGCGGTTACCAATTTTGGAGCCTGGTCGATTGTGATTGCTCTGGAAGGAGCTGAAGGTAAAGGACTGCAGCTGGAAGACTTTAACGGATTAGGGAAAAAATATCCGGCAATGGCAGCTGCCATGTTGATCTTTATGCTGTCCTTTATTGGTGTGCCGCCAACCATCGGTTTCATGGGTAAGTTTTATCTGTTCCAGACTGTATTGGAAGGTGGATACACCTGGCTGGCTGTGATTGGTGTACTAACCTCTTTACTGTCGGCTTATTATTATTTACGTGTTGTTGTGAATATGTATATGCGGGAAGGGGATCCCGAGATCTATCCAGATCGCCTGGTTCAACTGGTTTCTGCGGTTGGAGCTATTGCAGTTGTGCTGCTCAGTATTTTCGCAACTCCACTTTTCCGCTGGGTCAGTCAAGCCGTACTTAAATTGTTCTAAAGAAAAATTCAGACCCTAATGGTTTTCGTTTACCAGTAGGGTCTGATTATTTAAATATTTCTCATCAATCCGGTCGACTCAACAGTACACTTCAGTCGTAGCCGGGACCATCCGTAAAGAAATCGTAGTTAGGTTGAATATCGTCGGTCAAATCCACAACTTCACCTTCTTCCAGCTTTTTAACAGTATCAAGAATAACGGCCTCGTCGTAATGGTCTGTCCCTTCATAGTGGCCATCCAGACCGACTCTGCTGATATACTCTCCCCCGGCGGCTTCATAAGCATCTGGGACCTCATCTTCGATGAAGATGGCTTCATAAGGACATTCTGGGACACAGGCACCGCAATCGATGCATGAATCCGGGTCAACATACATCCAGGGCCACTCTTTAACGGGAGTTCCGGCAACGATGCAATCCACCGGACATACTTCTATACATCCTCCATCCCGTAAACATAGACTAGTGATGATATGTGTCATAGGGTTTTCTCCTGTCTTAAGTAATAGATTACACTAATAAATCAGCGGATTTGTTAGCTCCTAGCTGGACTGGTATTTTTCCAGTGATCATCAGGGTATCAAATTCCGTAATTTTTATTATATACTAATTCTTTACCTGAAATCAGTATTTCCGGGGAAAACACACAGCTTCATTTATTGAAAGCAGCCAAATGAAGTAGAATAGAGCACTGGATATCACTAGCTGTTTTTGGGATTTAAACTTATGAAAGTTTTGACTGTGGATATTGGAACCGGTACTCAAGATATTTATCTTTACCAATCGGGACTGGAAATTGAAAACGGATTCAAATTGGTAGTTCCATCTCCTACCATGATCGTTTTCAAGCGTCTGAAGGAGGCCACCAGGCTGGGGGAACCAGTGGTGTTAACAGGTGTGACCATGGGCGGGGGACCAAGCCATTGGGCTGCCCGGGATCATGTTCAAGCTGGAAATGCCCTTTATGCTACCCCTGATGCAGCCCGGAGTTTTAATG
>RCNB010002905.1_pt1 | contig 10330 bp, 3 predicted proteins | sample 2041321 | NCBI WGS metagenome assembly RCNB01 (sample SAMN09708232, study PRJNA481090) | Marine sediment metagenome, whole genome shotgun sequencing project.
TCCTGATGGTAAGCCACTTCCATCTAAAGCAATAGAACCGTTTTTTGCTATTAAAGTAGATGACATAACCACTTGACCCAAGCTAGAATAAATAACTACATCAACAGTTTCTGTATCATTATTCCCTATGTGTATATTAAAATTATTATTAAACGGGTTTGGATAAACTAATACGTCATTAGATAAGAATATACTTTCATTGTGAATACCTTGACATTCTAGGTCTGTATAAATTTTAATAGTATTAATGCCATTACTTAAACTTAAAGTAATTTCTTCTGCTGTTGTATTAAAAATTAATCCATTAAAATCTATAGTATACGTTGTTCCTCCAGATAAGTCAAAAAACATATTATTATCTGATTGACTTAACCTTGAAGATACTGTAAATGTTTCTGGTTCGGTTATTTGAATTTCGTAGCAACTCATATAATTTGGCACGGCTTCAACAGTTAGGCAGAGTTGATAATTTCCCGCAAGAAGATTCCGTATTTCAACAGAATTAGTAAAATCATAGGTATTAGAATAATCTTCCCCAATAATTGTAGCCGTATAGTTATATGTTTCTGCGGTCGAAATATTAATTTTTCCATTATTACTGCTAATACAGGTTTCACCAGTAATTAGAATTGTAAAATTATCAGTTGGTAATATTAAATACGGACAACCAAACAGATCTACCGGTTCTCCAAATGGAGTATTTGGGCAAAGATCTTCTTCATCTATAACCCCATCGTTGTCGTCATCATCACATTCTAATTTGTATGCAGCCGATGCATCTTTAAACCAATTTGCGTAAGATTCTGCCGTAGCAATATCATCTACCAGAATGCATCGTAAATTGGGGTTATCCCTCGAATCAAAATCTATAAGAATGTTATTGAACCCATTATTAGCATCTACACTTACAAGTTGATTAGAAGAGCAGAACAGTAGTTCTAAATTTGGATTTTGGGTAATATCCAAACTTGTTAGTAAGTTTGAAGAACAGGTTAGTTTTTTTAATTCCAAATTATTACTTATATCAATAGCGGGAAACAAATTATCGGCAATGTTTACTTCAATTAGTAAAGGGTGCGAGGCAAAATTAAATTGAGTTATTTGATTGCTGGAACAGTTTAAATTTTCTAACAATAAATTGTTGCTTACATCAACATTTGTTAATTCATTTGCGCTACAATTTAAAGATACTAGATCCTCAAAGTCTTCTAATCCTGTTAAATCTGAAATCCCTTTATTGCTTATTAGTAAATTAAGAATTTCTTTTATTGCCCCTGTAGGCACATAATCGTCTAAATCTGTTACAGGATCATGCCCTAAATCTATTAAAGCTTGTTCAAAAGCATCATCAGGTACAAAGGTTTCGTTATAATGACAATTTGCACTGTAAGAAGCAGTATCCTCTATTTGCCAGCCAGCTGCTTGATTTGCAGCTGCGGGGTCATCAACTTCTATACATGTTAGATTTGGATTATTTAAAGCGTTCAAGTTTGTTAATATATTGTTATTCCCATTATTTACTTTTAAGGTTACAAGTTGATTGGATGCACAGGTGAAATCGGTTAGCACCGTATTAGAGCCTAAGTCAAGATCTGATAATTGATTGTCATCACAGTTAAAATCCTTTATGTTGGAAAATGTATTTAAATCAATTTCTGAAAATTGATTAGATGCAATATCAAGATTTTCAATAGCAGTAGTATCACTAACAAACAGTTTATCCAACAGATTATTTGATGTTTTTAAAGTGATTAATGCAGTATTGTTGGTTACATTAAGGCTATCCAGTGAATTTGAGGAGCAATTTAAAACCTCTAAGTCTGTAAAAGCCTGTATTCCAGTTAGGTCTAAAATCCCTTTATCATATATATCTAAATTAATGATTGTATTAATTTCATCTGTTTTCACATAATCATCTAGAGTGCCTGAAATATTATAATCATCTATCAACACCTGTTCAAAATTATCATCGGGTAGATAGATTTCATTGTAATGGCAATTTTCGCTGTAGGAAGCCGTTTCGTCTTTTTGCCAATTGTCACTAATATTATCAGTGTCTTCTACTTCGATACAACTTAAATCAGGGTTGTTAGATGTATTAAACGATTTAAGAATATCATTGTTCCCATTTCTAATATTAAGAGCCTCTAACGCATTAGAAATAGCATTAACTGATACTAGATTTGGATTTAGGCTTAAGTTCAGTTCAGTTATATTGTTGGTTGAACATGAAATATTGGACAAAGCTAAATTAGAAAATAGGTTTAGTTCTAACAGTGAGTTGTTATCACAGATTAGACTTATCAAAGCAATATTATTTTCAAGATTTACCTCTTCAATTTGATTCCTGGAGATAGAAAGATTTAATAAGGCTGGGTTTGAGGTTGGATCAAAATCCTGCAGTTGGTTGCCATCACAAGATAAATTATTTAATAAAATATTATTACTTGTATCTAAACTTTCCAACTGATTTTCCTTACAAGACAGTCCTAGAAGTGCCTCATTATTATCGATATTTAATGTGGTTAATAGATTGCCGTCAGTTTTAAGGCCTCGCATTTGTATATTTTGTTGAACATTTAAGGTTTCTAACTGATTGAAAGAAACCAAAAGAGAGTCCAGCGCAACATAGGCCTCAACATTAATATCAGATAAAAGGTTGTCTTCTACACTTATAAATCGCAACGTGGTATTTGATGTGATATTAAAATTGGATAATTTGTTGGAATTACATTTTATAATCTCTAAACCAGGATTGTTGGTTAAATTGAGGTCCGTTAAAAGGTTCAAGGAACAATCTAGATCTTGCAAATCTTCATTAGTATCTAAATCAATAGTTGTTATAAGGTTATTACTGCAGTCAAAATTCTTTAGTTTGATATTTTGTGACACACCAATGTTGGTTAATTTATTACCGGCAACAAATAACGTATCTAAAATGAAGTTTGATTCCAAATTCAGGATGTTGCTAAAATAATTTGAATTACCATTAAAAAGGGTTAATGAATCGTTGGTACTAATATTAATAGTTGTTAAATAATTTGAGTCAACAATAAGTGTTTCTAATCGCAAATTCTGACTTACATCCAGTTGTTTTAATTGGTTATTACCGCAATTTAGCACTTGAAGTGAATCATTATTAGACAGGATCAGTTCTGTGATGTAATTACCATAGCAGGATAATTCTTTTAACTTTGTATTTTCACTTATATCTAGTACAGAAAGTTTGTTTGATGGAACAAATATTTCTTCTTCTGTTAATTCATCTTCAATTAAAAAGTTAGATGATACATGTAAAAACTCCAAGTCCATAAAGGCTGCTATTCCTGTTAGGTCAGAAATATTTTTATCATTTATTTTAAGAACTTTTACTGTACTTATTGAATCAGTAATGACATAATTATCTAAAGATCCACCATCATATTCCAAATCTATAAGGGCTTGCTCAAAATTATCATCGGGTATAAACGTTTTATTTGCAGTACAATCTAAACTATATGTTGCTGTAGTATCAATAATCCAATCCGTTTCTGCATTTGCTGCATCCACATCATCTACCTTAATACAACTCAATAAGGGGTTACCAGTAGCATCAAGAAATGTTAGTGTTGGTGTGTCATTTTTAAGAGTTAAATCCACTAAATTATTATTAGAACAGTCTAAATAACTTAAATCACCCAATGGAGTCACATTTAAATTATACAGTAAGTTATTTGCACAGTTTAAACTATCTAAAGCTTCAAAATCTTCTATGCCTGTTAATAGTTCAATTCCTAATCCTGAGATATCCAAAGTAGGTAAGACTTCAATATTTATAGTAGGTACGAAATTATCTAAGTCCCCACTGTCATAGCCTTTGGATATTAAGTGCTGTTCAAAATTATCATCTGGAACATAGGTAATGGGCTCACAAACATCTTTATACACAGCCGCGTCATCTTTTATCCAGACCATACCAATTTCAGAATCATCATCAACTTCAATACAATACAGGTCAGGGTTGTTTACGGCATTAAAAATTTCTAATTGACTGTTGTTGCCGTTTTTTATCGTTAAGGTTGTTAATTGATTGTTAGAGCAATCTAGTGAAGTAATAAACGTATTGGTTTCTAAATCAAGGTTTGAAACGAGGTTTCCCGAAATATTTAATACTTCTAATTTAAGATTTTGACTTATAACAAGGATGTCAAGTTGATTAAACGTTGCCGTTAAAGTTTTAAGCTCGGTATTATTTGTTACATCTAAACTTTCGATAAAATTTTGAGAACAATCTAGTATTGAAAGCAAATTATTTTTTTTAACATCTAGACTGATTATTTGATTTTTAGAACAGACGAGTGTCTTCAAAAGTGGATTTGCAGCATCACCGTAACCATTTAAGAGATTTAAACTGGTCAATTGATTGCCCGAACAATTTAAAATTGTTAGAAGATCATTTTGTTCTAACACTATATCTATTAGTTGGTTGGAAGCACAGGATACATATTTCAGTTGGTCATTACTGCTTAGATCGAAAGTATTCGTTAATTGATTATTGGAGCAATTCAGGTCGGTCAATGCACTGTTATTAGTTAAATCCAAATCGATTAATTGATTGTAGGAGCAATCAAGTGCAGATAATTCGAGGTTACTGCTTAAAATTAGATTGCTTATACTGTTTTTTGAACACCTTAAATCTTCAAGGGCTGTAAAATGTTCTATACCTGATACATCTATAATACCTTGACCACTTATGTTTAATACACGCACGTTTTTAATTTTTGTAGTAGATACCAAATTATCATTATCCACTCCGTTACCCATGCCTTCGCCACTTTCTATGGGAACTTCATTGCCATCAACATCATGAGTTTCTAAATAAGCCTCAAATTTTTGATCAGATATAGTAGTGAGGTCACAATGTTCATTATATGAAGCAGTGTTGTCAATTTGCCAACCTGTTGCCTGATCTGCAATTACAGGGTCATCAACTTCAATACAGGTTAGATTTAGGTTAGATGTTGCATTAAAAGTTTCTAATTCGGTGTTATTATTATTCTTAATGGAAAGTTTTGATAAATTATTATCAGAACAGTCTAAATCGGTTAAGTTTTTATTTAGACTAAAGTCCAATGCGGTTATTTGGTTATTGGAGCAATTTATGGTCAACAAATAGTTATTGAACTTTACATCAAATGCGGTCAAAGCATTATTTGAGCAATTCAAATCCCGAAGTGCTCTGAAGTCGCGAATACCACTCAAATCATTTATATTTTTGCCACTAATATCAAGCATCAATATATTATCAATTTTTGTAGTGGGTACATAACCATCTGTATCATTAATATCTGTAGTTGAATCTAAGTCTAATTCTATCAAAGCCTTTTCAAAATTAGGATCAACAATCTCGGTTTCGTTGTAATGGCAATTGGTACTATAGGAAGCAATATTATCATGTATTTGCCAATTTGCCCCAGAAGGCACAGTTTCAGAATCAGCCTGAATGCATCTCAAATCCACATTGTCCAAGGCATTAAGCGTCACTAATGCCGTGTTATTTCCATTATTTACATTTAGGGCTGTTAGCGTATTAGACCTACAATTTACAGATGTAAGTGACGTATTGTTGCTTAGGTTCAAACTACTTAAACTGTTATACGAACAGTCTAAACTAGTTAAGGCCGTGTTTTGTCTTAGGTCTAAAAATCCTAAAGCATTACTGGAACAATTCAATACTTCCAGATTTTCAAAATCTTCAATTCCACTTAGGTTTGAAATATTTTTGTTAGAAATATTAAGTTCAGGAATGGTATTAATATCCACGGTTAATACCTCCCCGTTAATTTCACCATCAGTATCAATCCCTAAATCTATAAGCACTTGCTCAAAATTTGGATCAGGAATACTCGTTTCTTGTGCAAATAGCAATTGTAACGAAAACAGAACCACTAAAAAAGAAATTAAAATTTGCTTCTTCATAATTATGTGTATTATAGTAGAATAATTAACTGTTTAGTTTAATATCATACACCGCTTAATCCTTTTTCATTTTTAAATCAGCAAACTTGTGTGCGTACTTTTTATGGGTATGAAAGGCCTTTTCTAACTGGGATAACATTAATTGAATAATATCTTCTTTGTATGCGGGATTATTATCAATTTTTTGCCAGAACGGATGGTCTTCAATAGGCAATAAAATAATATCATCCATGCCTTTATGTAATTTAGAACCTTCGCCAAATAAGAGCTTTTTCATTTGCTCTGAATCATCGAGTATTTGTTGATATTGCTCTCTAGCCATTTCAATGGCTGTTTCAATATGCGTTCTTGATATTTCAAAATAAATAATGTTATCTTCATCAACATATGTTATATTATTTTCAATGTGCTTTTTGTCTTGAGCTGCTTTATTATTGTCACCTTTCAATCTAGGTATACTTTCTGTAATTCCAGCAGCTTCAGCATACCCTGGAACTAAATTTGCCAATACTGAATTTGATTGTTCTATTTGAACCTTCAGTTGACCATATACTTCCTGTAATGCTTTCAGTTCTTCTTCTTGTTTATAAACTACATCACATAAATCATTGGTGTTAATTCCTACCGCAACATTAACAATGTTGAAATTCTCTCTAATTTCTTTAATATTAGACCAAGCCACTCCGGCTACTTTTTTATAATCTCTAGTTTTCATATCCTTAGGATGGACTGCTTTTGCAAAACCGTTTCCTAACTCGCTAGGTAAAATATAATCGCCAGGCACGACCTTACCCAGTACATTAACTGGAACCTGCCCCATAAAAGCAATCTTTACATTGTTCTTTTCATGGTTTGGCTGCGGCATATTCCCAAGTACTATTGGGTTTGTTGATACTATCATGATCTTTTCTACCCCCCAAGTTTTTTTGGTCACCAATCCGTTTTTGACACCCACCAGTTCTCCTGCTGTAAATACATCCGAAAGGTTTTCTTTAGGCAACCACTCGGCATAATCTCCGGCACCTGATTGGTATGAAACACCAATATTAAGCTCTTTAAAAAGTATAAAAGCCCCCTCTTCTGCAATTGCTAATAGTAAATTACCGCCAATAGCAACTGCATTTGCAAATTTTAATATTGAATTTGATGAGCTCTCGACTATCAGAGATGGGATTGGCGTTGTGATACAGGCACCTAAACCAACACATGCAGTAGATGAAGTGGCTGCCGCAGTAAGCTTTACAACACTTTGACCTGACTCAAAAAGAGCGATGAGAGCTTCTATTCCATTTATAATAACATCTGTTGTTCTAAGAACAACTTCTGTCTGAAACTCATGATCCGTCCATAGATCAAAATTATTTTGCCCCTCTATTCTGCCCCACATTACAGGAACATTATTTGTACCACTACTATCCCAAAAAGAAATATAATTATTCTGTCTACCTCTACTATCATTTACTTTAATGGCAATCCCTTGGTGACTACCCTCAACCATCAATGGGTACTGATCATAGTTGTTTTGATTTGTAGTGTCATCAAATAAAGGAGAAATAGCTGCTGCTGCATCTTTATTTTCTAGAATTGGTTTAATAGTTACCTGCCCTTTTATAGTTGTTGTACTATCAATATTAGTAATACCTTTTAAATGTGATGTGGTCTCTACAACAAGACTATTAGTGGAAACGTCATTTAAATTCGCCGTTCCATCAACTGTCAAATCACCTGATAAAAAAGCAGGAGCTTCATTTATAATGCTCAAAGTATCCTTTAATACCGTTTTACCTTCGACGTGTAACTCTCCAGACAGATTCGTCTTGTTGTTATTATTTACATCTAACGTACTATTAAGGTTTGTAGGACCTTGTACAGTGAGCTCACCGTTTAAGAAAGCATCATCATCTACATTTAAGGTTCCTGTAGCAGTTATATTTCGGTGATATGCGAAAGGCAGGAATGTTAATTGTTCTCGGCTCATGTCAACAAAACTCGAACCTCCACTAAAATCTATTTCGACTCTGAAGTCTTTATTGGTTCCGTCCCAACTAATTTGTGCAAAACCATCAGGATCCATTTCTCCTATTAATAAGTTTATCCTACCATATTGATCTGTATTGGTAGTTTGCACCTCTTGATATTCTGTTGCATTGTTTGCATCTATTACGGTAAACCTTAATGCAATTGTTGCATCTGGCAAAATATTTCCTTCTGCATCTACCCCAGGAAGTTCTTGATTATCTGGACCAATTATGACCGCTTGATAACTTATGCCATCTGTTTGAGCAAAAGCCTTAATACAAAACAGAAAAAGTATAGCTATTAGTAATTTTTTCATGATGAGAAGTTTTAGTTTTTTATAATTTTCAATAATTCGGAAAGTTCTGGAGCCAAAATAATTTCGATACGACGGTTTTTGGAACGGCCTTCTTCAGTAGAATTATCACCAATTGGACTGTATTCACCTTTACCTACTGCACTGATATTTGCGAGTGTGATATTTTTATTTTTTCTGATTATGTCCACTAGGGTTGTTGCTCTTTTGGTTGAGAGATCCCAGTTATTTTTTATTTCACCTTTAGCTTTATACGGTAAATTATCTGTATGACCTTCTATACGTATTTCCATTTCAGGATTTGAGGCTAAAACTTCACCTAATGCATCAACTGCTTTCTCTCCTTCTGTGGTAATAGTCCAACTCCCGGATTTAAAGAGCATATCACTATCTAAAATGATCTTAACATGATCGTCTCCTGCTTCAATGCTTAGATCATCACCTTTATAAGGAATCATTGCGTTTAAGATGGCATCCTTAATGTTCTGTAATTCTTGATCTTTTAAAGCAATTCTCTTGGTTTTGGCATCGTTATCCTTTTCTAATTGCTCTATGGTCTTATAACTTTCCTCTAGTGCTTTAAGCTTACTTGAATTTGCCTCTATCTTCTTTTTTAATTCCTCCAATTGTGCATTGTCAACACCAGTTCCAGTTGCTTGATCTTTTGAGATATTAAGAAGTAATCCTAGCCCAATATTATTTGTCCTAATTTTCAGATTGCCACTTATGTTTTTAAATGTATTACTAACCCCATATGTATACTGACTATAAACAGTTAGATTTTCGGATATTATGTACTGCACTCCTATACCAGGTCTAACTGCAAACAGAGCACCATCAAAATCTTCTTCACCATACAAATTATAGACTTGATTATTTAAAGTTTGGCTTCCTTGTACTAAAAATTCTACTGAAGCAGATGCTTTAACGTAAAAACTAAAATTGCCAGGTCTGTAGATTTGATAATCTAAACCAAAACCAGCTCCCAGATAATTAAGGTCCCACTCGAAATAATTATCCAAAGCTCTATCACTGCCTATTGAACCATATCCATTATATGAAGCATTAAAACTATAAAAAAGATGTTCGGTCCATAAATTTTTACGAAAACCAATAATTAAAAAAGTATGACTTGATGATTGCAGATTATCTAGTGTTTCTACATTAGAGTCTGTATAATCGAAGGAAGAAGTGGTCTTGCCACTTTCAAGATATATCTGCTGGCATTGAACCGCCGATATATTTAAACATAAAAAGCACAATAGTAAAAATAATCTCATAGTTATTGTTTTATAAGTTTTGCAGAAAATTTCTTGTTGTTGGCTGAAGCATTGAGCACATAGATGCCATTAGCGAGATTTCGTATAGGAATATATATGAATTGAGAGGCCCTGTATTTTTTATATAAAACAGGTTTTCCTGTAAGATCATAAATATATACCTGAATCTCACGTTTAATGCGCTCATTAAAAGATATATTTAAGAATTGATTAAAAGGATTTGGATAAATAAGGCAGTTTAAAGTAAAACTACTTAGCGCTCCATTTTTTAAGCTTAATAATGGTTGCTGGAAACCTTGCCTTAATGTATAGTCCTTTTTAACGAAAGTTCCTATAACTCCCGATTGGCCAAAACTCTGACTGATATTATAAGTTTTATTATTAGAAATCAATGTGTTTGAAGAACCACCAATACTAAAAACAGAACTCCTTATAGAATACGAACTTAAAACGTCATTACTTATTTCTTGACTACTGCAATAAGTGATTATAAAAAATAACAACGCTGTTAAACCTACGTGTTTCATAAATAAATATATTCAGTTGACGTGTAGGTTCAACTATATGAAAATAGTGGAATTTGATAGTAAGAGATGAGGGCTCTTTTAATCTTTTATCAAAATTCTTCTTTCCTATATTGAAGGTAAGGTTGCTTGATATGAAGATAGGAACGCCTCATTTTATAAAATATGACATTTATCATATTACTCAAACTAAAATTCAACCAAATATTTTAGTAATTTATTGCATAGATTAAATT
>RCNB010002908.1_pt1 | contig 10326 bp, 7 predicted proteins | sample 2041321 | NCBI WGS metagenome assembly RCNB01 (sample SAMN09708232, study PRJNA481090) | Marine sediment metagenome, whole genome shotgun sequencing project.
TTCCCTTTACTGTTCTGTCCGAGCAGCTTACAGGCAAGGGCAAAATTCAATCCCTCAAATTCTTCCGTCAGGAAAATAATCGATCCTTCCACCCCCGTTTCTGCCTTTCCCAGACCGATTTCCGGATCACTGTGATACCTCCCGTACCATCCAGGAAAGGTACGGCTTCCCCATCTTTCCAGCCCGATCCGTACCCTTGTACCATCAAGATGCCTGTCCTGTTCAGTTTTCTTGCATTCAATAAGCCATACATTCTCATCCACTGCGACAACTGATTTAATCCGGGTAGACATAAAGGGAGTTTCGGTGGCAAAGGAAGCCTCAGCATCATAAAGTGACAGCCTTCCTTCAAATTCTTTCAGGTGTATCCAGTCAAAGCATGGCGCTCCAAAATCAATATCAAGCCTGCCGCAGGAACGGAGTACCATCCTTGTTTCTTCATTCGGCTGGTCGTAGGTGTCAGATTTATTGATCTGGATTTTCAATCCTCCGGGAGTACACCAGACCATCCCCCCCAAGTCGCCGTTGCCCATGGGAAAGCCTTCAAATCCTTGATATGCGGGCGATCTATAGACAATGTCATGCTTCAATAAATAGCTCTTCTGATCAACTTCAAAGGGTATATCCAAAGAAAGGTTTTGTGCCCCGGTTAATCCGGTCATAAAAACAGAATGAATGATAAGGAACATTATTCTCAGCTGCTCAACAGAACGATTCATGGTGGTACGGTTTCTTGGAATCATGGTTTAATATTTCCTTCCAGGAACAAAATGTATTTTTCCAGGTATTCATCAGGTGTGGTATGCCATTCAGTGACACGTGATACCCCGATCTTATTGCATTGTGATACAAATGCATGCAGCAAATCAACTAACTCCGGTTTGGGATTAAGTGTACCGTCATCCCCGGCTATAAATGCATTCCTGTCACCCGCTTTCTCATCCCTGGCAATCTCCAGTATGGCATAATTAACAGGCAGCCGGGCCGTTTTAACCCTGTCAAGCAATTCCGGCTGGCCTGACATGGCCTGTTCCGCATTGTCAAATATCCCGTTGTAGACATTAATCAGAGAATCTGACAGGAAGGTTTCCATGGCATCTGCCGGCTTTCCAAAAATCTGTAATGGTGCCTCCGAAATTTCCATTTCATCATGGAGAATATCAATATATTCACGGATATACGTTCCAGCCTCTCCATAATAACCGGTCAGGAAATCATCCATCACCGAATCAATATCAATATCCGGATCCCACATCAGTTTGGCCAGCAGATATGCCCTCAATTCACAGAACTCCCCTCCTACCTCCCGGTTACCCTGCTCGAAAAGTGCTGTCACCCTGTTTTCATGAAGAAATTGTATATTCGGCTGGAGGGTCCGAAGGTTCGGGAAGGGAGATACAAGGTTGGCAAACTGGATTACATAATCCCATATAAGGATATTGTCAGTCAGCTTACTCCATCCTCTTAATTCCTTACAAAACACAGAATCACCGACCTCGATCGGGACATGCCTGGGACTTCCAATATTGCAAAGCATGATGTTGACATTCTTTTCGGGTACCATGTTTTTCGGTGGTGTCGTTGAGTACCAGTATGAGAGTGTTGATATGTTCTTGTCGGGAAATTTCGCGGCCAGTTTATTGATAAACGGCAGTATACTGCCAATAGGACCACCGGCTGCCTCATTGAGTTCCATGCACTTGGGACACCTGCAATAATCTGCGTTGTCATTCTGGCTGACAGACCAGTAGACAGGATCAGGATTTTTTTCAATCTCTGCTTTCAGGTTCGCGTAGGTTACATCGAATACATCGGGATTTGTAAGACATAACTGGCTCCCGGGTTTCCTTTTCCCATCCAGCAGACTATAATACTCGGGGTGTATCTCACCGTATTTTTCAGGAGGGACAAGCGTATTGAATGAGTGGCACCAGAATCCCCATTGCGGATTTTCAACATTTTTCCCGTGGCTGTCCAGCTTATGCCAATCCATAAATTCAGGATCATAGACATCCCTGTAGAGTGTCTCGCGGTACTTGAACCAGGGAACTTCCTTATCATTAATGGAGCTGGCTGTAATGGTTTTCATGTTGGGAATATAGGATGCACCCGAGGAAAATTTCCTGCAGCCAAGGTACTTTTCCAGGTATGTATATACCCCGTAAAGAGTCCCTTTCTCCGTTCCTCCTGCTATGATCAATTGCTTTCCGGTCGTCCGGATAACATAACCATCCTGTCCCAGGGCATCTTGATCGACACTTTCCAGGACTGGTCTGTTCACCTTTCCGATCAGGATTTCATTTCCCTTTTCCCTTTTCCTGTCTTTGACAATTTTCAGCCGTGTCCCGGAAATCCGCCGGATATAGTTCTGCATGACAGCAGCGGCTTCTTGTTCCGTTGCTGTCGATGCTGCAGGGATCACTATGCGTGATTTTGTCCGTCCGGTTTCTACTAAAGTAATATCCTGCCCGCTGGAACTGCATATCATGAAGATTGAACATGCCAGTAAAACACCTAGGTTTTTGGTAATCATTTTAACTGTTTTATTGGGTTATTTTTTTGTCTGGCTGGCAGCATTAAAAGCAGGAGTAGAGCGATATGATCTTTTGTAGGTTTAATGATGCGAGGATTAAGATTAATTCGTTTACCCCAGCATCTTGCCGGGTCAGCAGGGCGGAAATACTGAAGATTCAATCTGATCTCATCCCATCATCATCATCAGGAGGATTAGCAAAATGACAATGATAATGGCCAGAAAAACAAACTGATAATTTCCTTTTATTAACTTATGACGCCTTACCATATTTAATTGGTTTGCTCAGGTAATAATATGGAATTAAACAAGAGTTTGTAGGTGGAATGAGTGGAGGCCCTGAAATTCGGGTTGAATCCAAACAATACGAATTGTCCTTTTCCTTTCTTCATCCATATCATAAGCGGTTTATTGCCCAAAAGTTCTTCTTTGGCAACGTAACCACTTATGCGAATATCCTTCTCAGGTGTTATTCCAATGACCCTTCGGTCCATGTCAAAATTAGGCACCGATGTCCTGAATGCTGGCTGCCCCCTGTAAAACACACCAACACTGGGGGGCATTCCAAGGGTCAGTGGATGGTCCTTTTTCAGGTTGATCTTCACCAGTGAACCGGGACAGTTAAAACCTGCTTTCTTCATCTGGTCAGATACATCAGTGAAGGGTAATTGGAACTCTTCCTTATCTTCTTCCTCTTTTGCATCTTTATTTTTATCCTTATCCTTTTCCTTTTCCTTCTCCGTTGAAATTGTCAATGTTCCTTCAAACAGTTTGGTAGATCCTCCCCAGCTGATGACCAATCCTCCCCGGTCAATAAAAGTCATCAATTTCTTCATCCCTTCCTTGCCGATGCCTTTTGTATATTCCGGGGGATAGCTCGCGATATAATAATTACTCCCGCTGCCATATTTCCCGCTCATTAATATCGATTTACTCGAACTTGGAAAGATCACTGCATCATAATCATCAGCAAACGCTGTCTTGCTGAAGTCCCCCGGCTTTACCACTTTATATGGAATATGATAGGTATCCAGCACATACCTTGTCCAACCTGCATCCATGTCATGGAAATTTGTTTCGACCAGGGCGATGCGGGGCAGGGATACCAGGGTTGTGGAGTCAGGTTTCCTGTCTGTATAAATAGGTTCAACCGTAAGTTTACTCAGCAGTACTTTCCAGTTTTCACCTGTTTTATCTGCTGAGATGACAAAACTTCCTTTGGCTATCTTCCTGCCATCAATCTCACTACTCTTGATTAGTCTTTCCACTGGCAGTCCAAGCTCCAGCGCCCGGAAGGCTGTTTTATAGCTTTCGTTATTGCCGACAGGGAACAGGGCTATGGATTTTTGATCAGACCCTGAACGCAGGTCAAAGGCGGCATCCATTTCTTCCAGGGTGGACTCTAATTCCGAAAACCGTTTATTCACTTCCCAGCTTTTAACGCCAAAATGTAAAGGAAGAGACCAGGAAGTGATGTCATATGGCCTGATCATCTCTCCTCCTGGCGTATAGTGACGGGCCGGGAATTCCTGGACTTCCATCACTTCCTTTATAAATGCCCGGAAAGGCTGTGCAAGTGGAACCACGACTGACCCTTTGGCCAATACCTTGTTATCCAGCTGAAGTTCATCGCTGGTTTGATAAAGCTGGACCCCGTGTTCCTTCAGAAGGTTAACCAGGTGCACCAGTTCACTGGCATCTCCCTGCTGTGGAGGCATAATATAATAATAAGGTGGCTCTGATTTACCCTTTTCCACTTCCCTCACGGACAGTTCGTTACGAAATCTCAGAACTGCTTCCCTGTGCAATGAGGCAGTTTTTAGCAATGAGTTGGTTGATGATATCTCATAGTCTACTATGTCAGAAAGTTTCCACCATCCACCTTCCCATGGCTGGGGCATATTAATGCTTTTTTTATATTCTCCCAGTCCCTTGCCACTTACCCTTAATTCATTTGGTTCAACATAGACCGGGGTGGCTACTTTTGCACTGGCTGCTTCGGTAAGCATTCCGATCACACCTTTCCACAAACATGTCTCCGTTGAACCCGGCCAGTAGTCATCGAACAGGTACTGTTGGGAAACACCATCCAATCCCTCGCGGGTCATATCCTTCATCATGTTGGTCCCGAAGATCTTCGTCCAATTCCAGATCCCGGCATCAATATTCACAGCAATCGGGTCATGCATGGGCGGAACAAAATACCTTGTGCCGGCAGATCCCATCTGGTGTTTCTCAATCATTACCTGGGGATACCATTCCAGGTTGTATATGCTTGCTATTGCTTTTGTGTCTTCCTGGGAAAGGGTTACGAAATCCCGGTTGTTGTCGTGACCGACATATTTGTGATATACCCGCGGCATGGAGCTTCCTTCATACTTGGTTCCTTTGTATTTATGATAATGATTAACCACCATATCCATGCCGTCAGGATTATGGTTTGGCACCATCATATATACCACATCTTCAAGCCACTGAAGCTTTGATGGATCACTGGTAGTGGTCAGATCGTATGCAATCAGCGGGGCAGACTGAGAGGGTCCCACCTCGGTGGAATGCATGGAAAGGGTACCCAGGACGAATACTTTTCCATCTGCTATCAACTCCTCCTTTTCCATGGAAGGGATATTGGTATCGAGCGCCAGCCTTTTATTGATGTTTTTCAGCTTTTCCAAATTGTTGATATTATCCACGGAAGAAATAAAAGCAATATACATCTGCCTGCCTTCAGGAGAGCTTCCAATTTCTACCATCTTCAGTTTATCGGAAACTTCATCCAGTTTTTGCAGATAACTGATCAGTTCTTCATAAGTAAATAAATTTCCGTCGGACCCGGGTTGAAATCCAAAATAATCGGAAGGTTTCTGCTGGGCCATGAGTACCGGTAACATGATCAGCATCAATGTAGTCAAAGTGATCAGGGCCTTGCCGTAGTAATGAGATTGAGAAAATTTCATTTTAGCTGTTTTGTGTTTAGGATTGATCGTGAAAATTAACTATTTTTTTTGTAAAGCCTGCCATCTCTGCCGTATGATCAATTATGCCGCCATATTATCTTTTGAAGTCATAGTAAAAAATGGTAATTTGAGATCGCTAATTATATTAATCTATAATGGCATCTCAATCAGAAGTCCTGAAATACCTGAAACTATCCATCAGTGTTGAAGATGAACCCGGCAATGATGTAAAGGAGCTTCTGGCTAATACCATCCTTGGTACACCAGGAAAACTCAGATACCGTCATACATCTTTTAATACCAAATTGCCATTCCTGGGACAGATCTATTTCCTTGTCCTGAAGAAATCCGGCAAGCTGTTAGGTTGTATCGCGTTCAGTAATAGGGACACTTCCTATAAACAAACCCCCGTAAATTCATGGTATATCAGGTATTTCTCCATAAGGGCTCCACTGAGGGCTAAATCCCATAAAAGAAAGAGTGGAAAGAAACATGAGAAAACCAAACCGCAACGTGACAATCTCCTGAAACTAACAGCTCAGAAGTTCTTTGATGATCCGACGCAACTGAATGAAAAATTTGGAAATGACCCGGGCGGGCACCTGGTATATGCATATGTAGAGAAGGAGAATGTTCGGAGCTGGGATTTTACAGAACTGATTGGATTTGAAACAGTCGGAAGAATACAAACAAGCTTATTCAGCCGGTTTAATCCTAAAAAAGATCCGCATGTTCACATTCTCGGAGAAAAGGACAGAAAGCTGGTACTTTCCAACCTAAGGGAGTTTTACAAGGATCACACCTTCTACACAGAGCATAATATTTTCTTTGATAACAATTACCTGGTGTGGAAAGAAAATGGGGAGATCGTTGCTGGTTGCCAGGCCAACCCGGAAGTATGGAAATTGTTGGAATACCCTGGATTCCTCAACAAATTATTCCTTAAGGTATTAATCCGGCTTCCTATCCTTTCACGGCGTTTTGATCCGGGATATTTAAAATTCATAGCCATAGAGGGAATCTGGTTTAAGAAAGGGTTTGAGAAATGCCTGGTTCATTTGTTTGAGTCAGCCTGTGCCCACCATGATTTATATCTGGCAATCATCTGGCTGGATTCGAAAAGTCACCTTTACACAAGCATCCGCAATATCGGAAAGCTTGGAATCATAGACAAATTCTTTACATCGGCTATAGGCGATATCAGGGTTAAATTCATCAACTGGAAGCAAGAGGATAAGCAATACTACTACAAGCACCCTGCCTACATATCCTGCTTTGATATGACCTGAGGATCAGTAATTACTGATGGTAGTCAATTTATTTTCAAAAAGATTGACTGTATTTCTCTGTCGCGCAATCTCCTCCATCTTCTGGTTTTGTTGTTCAACCAGGTCAGGAATTTCCAGTTTGATATTATCAATGTCGTTTTCAAACCCGACAATGTTCTTTCTTTCTTTCTCAACTGACTTCAGCATCTTCTTCTTTTCTTTCTCCAGATCTTTTATTTCTGCTTCAGTTGTTTCTCTCTGAACCGGGTCGTTTCCCCCTGACCCCAACCTTACTTTGGCCCGTGCTAACTCTTCATCCTTAATTGCTATATCAGCATTGAGTATCCGTATATCATCATCTGACACCGTGATACCATGTTCATTTTTGCTGATTTTCTTCTCCTTGCTTTCTTTATCATTCTGAAGTGTTTTCAGTTCTTTCTCAAGCTCCTTTAAAACATTCTCTTCTGCCTGGAGCTGTTCTTCCACCTCTTCTATGTAGGCTTCCTTTCCGAAATCATGCATGAATGCTTTAAGTTGATTGAACTCAGATTCATATAAATCCTCTGTAATAAATTCATTCCGTTTCAATTCAATACATGCATTCAGCTCAACTATTGAATCGCGCGGTATTATCTGGCTGTAAATATTCACCGGGTCCTCGCCAATGGTTTTGATAAAGGCACCAAAAATGGTTATTTCACCCTGATGAGCTTCAGACACTTTTGATTTGGTCCGTTTTTCAATTTCCTTAATCCACATGTTCTCTACCTGCTCCCAGGCTGCTTCAGGTATCAACACCTGGACTCCCGTATACACATCCTGGCCAAGCTTGAATTCTGTTCCGGATACCTCAATTGGTTTTTGTCCAAGCAATACTCCGGGGACCAGCAATAGTCCGATTAAGTAAATAGCATTTTTCATGATTGGGTTAGTTTGGGTTTTAACAAAATGGGTTTCAATAAAAATAAGGACTATTTCAATAAAGACAAAATTTTCACGACCGGTCATATAAAGACCATCCACTTGATTGTTCTGTAGTTGGTTCCTGTGATTCGATGGTCCGGAGATATCAGTCGCCGAATCGTTTCAGATCACCAGGATCGAATGTCCATTCCGGTGTTACAATTGTGGTTTCATCCAGTTTGTACCAGGGGGAGATCCCTGGATTTTCCCTGTTTATGAGAACCTGTATATCCTGGGCAGGCATATAACTCTGTGCAAGCATGTACACTTTTTCACCAGTGGCTGGGTTTTTAGCCATATCGATAACAATGACAGCATGTCCATACGGATTTCCTGTTTGAATAAAGACATCCCCGATTTGCATTTCTTCAATGTCCTCCAGGCTGATCAATTCCTGGCTGAGTGAACGGGTATTGGCATAGGAAAAAATATAATCCAGGTACTTCCTGAATTTTCCATACGAATGATCACCTTCATTATATTCCTCATAATACCTAGGTAGCCCGTCAGAAACAAAATTGAAGTGGATATCCTGGTATCTTTTTCTGGCATACAGATATTCTGACCTTAATCTCATAACGGCGTCCGCACATTGCTGAAGATCCCTGTTCCCAATATCCATATCTATGACGGATATGTATACATTGCTTTTATTCTTTGGCTGGCCATTATAATATTTAACCTTGGTACCAAAGGGTTTTAATTTCAAATGCCTGAGATAAAAACCAAATGAAGAGGTATCAATCACCGTTCGCGAAAATCCGGGTGGAGGGTCAAAGCGTTTGAAGATGGTTCTGCCGGCAGTGTCAATAATGGTGTGCTGATCTTGTACCGATACCCCACCTTTACGTCCTTCTCCAGCTGTACTGATGCAGGACGTCAGAACGAACAAAGCAACAATAACCATTCCTATGACTGTTTTGACGGTTCCCATCTCATAAACCAGAATTTAATTTTTTCAGCCGGATCTTCCCAATAATGAAAGACTTCAACCCCGTATCTCTCGTAAGCCACTTTGGTTCTTTCCATGACAGTTTCTAAATAGATAGGAAGGTTTTCCTGTGCTGCCATTTCGAAAATGGCATCGCGTAATTCAAATACTGCTTCTCCACCTCCAGGTAATACGCCTAAAAACCAGAAATATAAATAATTACCAGAAGGAGGACGTTTACTCTTTCTGTATGACTCCCTTTTCATGACCTTCGGGATTCGCCAGGGATTGATTGAAAAGAGTGCAAACCGTAACTGGTAAATAATCTCTGTGATCGAGAATGCATGGTTGTTAAATCTGTAGCACAATGCTATGCCCTTCTCATTGGATGAAATATAAGCCCCTTCCCTCAGATATGATTTCAGAAACGCGTAGCTGGCCAGCCTGTGCATCTTTCTTTTATGGCTCCCCCTCTGTTTTATCAGCCAATTAACTCCCGGATTGGTATCAAAGGTGCTGGAAATGATATCAATTATCTTATCCTTCTCAGCAATTCTTGCTTTTCTCATTAAATAACCCGTTCAGGCTGCCAGGTATATGGATTTAACTGGTGATCAAAGAAGTTTTGCCTCAAGCTTTTTCTCAGCGGAAGCATATAACCTCGATATAGGGCATGTTTCTTTGGCAGCGGTAGCAAGCTCATCAAATTTATCATAGGACAATCCTTCGCATTTCACCTGGGTCTCCAGTTCGATGGTAGTTATGACCGGACCCACATCATCTCGCTCAAGGTGTACCCTGGCGACGGTCTCTACGCTCTCAGGGCTGAGATTTTCACCACTTATCAGGGCAGCCAAAAACATAGAATAACAACCAGCTATGGCAGCACCAACAAGTTCCTCGGGGTTGGTTCCGTCACCTTCTTCAAAACGGGACTTGAAAGTATACGGTCCGCTGTAATTACTAAAATTCATCTTTCCATTGCCCTCTTTCAGGGTCCCGTTCCATTTTGCGTTTGCTGTTCTTGTAGACATAAGTATCTGTTTTGTTTATTTGGGCTTTAAAATTAAAATAGTTTTTCAACAAAACCAGACTTAAAACTCTTTAATTTTTTATTCACCCTGCAATGCAAAAATGTCCTAACCTGAAATGCAATACTATCTGGTACTGGAAATTATGACTTTTTTATTGATCGTAAAACTGTCATTTGTAAATACAAGGACATAGTTGCCGGGTGCAATATTTCCAACTGATACTTCATGGACCTGACTGGGGGCAACCTCAATATTATCAGAGGTATATACAACCTCTCCCAGGAGGTTTATGATTTTTAGTGAGCCTGTTATTCCAGTTTCACTATTGGTCATAATATTGAAAATCCCGTTGTTGGGATTCGGGAAAATATTGAGAGTAAGGCATGGTTCTGTATGGTTCAGGATAGAAGTTACATCTTTTTTGAGAGTGGTCATCCACACGCCCCCGTCTTCTGTCCCGGCATAAAGGTTCCTGGGATTGGAATCGGTCAATTAATATGATTAAACGATCAACCCATTTTGGTTCGCTACTCAAAGAAAAGATGAACTGCCAGATAAATATTTGAACTGCATATAAGAAAATTAATACAATTGAGAATTTTCGTCGGTACATACTTTGGCCAATAAGAATCCCCAC
>RCNB010005720.1_pt1 | contig 10326 bp, 8 predicted proteins | sample 2041321 | NCBI WGS metagenome assembly RCNB01 (sample SAMN09708232, study PRJNA481090) | Marine sediment metagenome, whole genome shotgun sequencing project.
GTGGCGACCTCGGTCGCTAAGATCCGACGCAGAGCCGGCTCTGATGATCTCGTTGGCCGCTGCTCGATAACGCGCTACGAGTCGTTCCGGCAGCCCCTCAAATGGGGCGTGCGGTTCCGTGAAATTCAGGCTGATAAAAAACGGTTTGTCGGATTCCTCGTCAATGAAACGAATCGACTCCTCCGTCAGGTATCTGGCCTGCACACCCGTGTAGCTCAGACTTTCACCGTCATCGGAAAAGCTGACAGTACCGCTATGTAGGTACTGATTGTCCCAACCGGCCTCGACGGGAGTGTAGCTTAACCAGCGGTCGAATCCGCGCTGCGGTGGCTTGCTGTCCGTCGTTGCATGCCACTTACCGATCAGCGCTGTGCGATAGCCCTGTTCCTGCAAACGCTCGCCCAGCATTTTCTCGCCCGCCAACCAATCCGCGTCGTACTCGGCGGACTCACTCAGAAAATCGTGCACACCGTGCTGAGACGGCATCTTGCCGGTATGAAAACTGGCACGTGCAGCCGAACAAACCGGCGCTGGTGACATGGCGTTCTCAAACAGCACACCCTGATCAGCGAGGAAGTCGATATTCGGTGTATCCAGTTGCTCAAGACCATAGCTTCCAAGCGCCCACTGACCATGATCATCGGCCATCACAACGATAATATTGGGTGGACCTTCCGCTGCGGCTTGCAATGGAGACAGACCCAGCATAAGTCCGATGCCCAACACAAAAAAAAGGCGCTCCCCAATGGGAGCGCCTTTGTTGGCTTTCATGAAGCCCTCAATCTCTTTATTCGCAATTAGAAGTCAGCCCGGATGCCGAACTGAATGCGATACAAGGAATCCCATGAATCTGGCGTCTGTAGGCTATTTGGGTTAACAAACGCGTTGTAGTCATACACAGACGGATCGTCACTGCTGATCACCGCGTCTACAACACCTACTGCAGACGGGATGTCCTGAGTATTGATGTAGCTCTTCACACCCCAGTCATCGTTAACCAGGTTCAACACATTCTCGATGTCCAGGTAGAGCTTCGCCTTCACCTTGCCAAAGAAAGGAATTTCCTGCTGGAAGCGAAGATCCAGATCGGTGGACCAATCCTGACTGAGTGCACCTTTCTTCTGAATTTTGCCGCGCTTCAGGCCCTGCTTGTCTGCCCAGGTGAAGAATGCATCAGTATCGAAATCATCACCAAAGTTGACGTTTGGATCATTTACACCCGTCGGGACGTACAGCATGTTGCGTGCACGGCCGCCAGTATCGCCTATGCTCGCAGCGTAAGGGGCAAGAAAGGCCGCACTAATTGGGCCGCCCGAACGGCGTTGAGCAAACATTGAAATGCTGGTCCGATTGTCGCCGAAGAAAGCCTTGGAGAAGGTCGCACTCAATACAAAGTTATGCGCTGTGTTGCGAAACGATGGTCCCACGTCGAGATTTTCGATGTCGGTCGCGACTACAGCACGGAAATTTTCCGCAGCCGTGAACGACGAACCGGGGTTCGCAGTCTCAGACTCGTTGTATGCATAGCCACCGGTGAAGTTCATGCTCCAGCCGCTATCCCAGTCGAAATTCTTGCTCGCCTGGATAGAGGTCGTAAACGTACTGCCGCCATCGCCTGGCTGATTGGTGAAGTAAACGTCCTGATTACCACCCAGACATTCATCCGTTACACCGGTATAGCCCTGTCGAACACCTACGAATGTAGCATTACAACCCGCGCGAAGGACGTCGACTTGCTGATAAGTCGGGCGACCATCGGGTGCTCTTCCGACTTGATCCAGTGACAGGTCAACAAATGCGACCTGGTCACTCATCCTGGCGTAAATGACATCCAGCTGCAGATTCCAGTCGTTGCCGGTGTTGTGCTCAACACCGAAGCTGTAGCGAGTCACGTTCGGCAACTTGAAGTTCGGATCGGTCGCATTAACTGCACCGGCGTCCCCAATTGCCTGCTGCTGACCCGCGTCTATTACGCAATCCGGAATGCCCTGAAAACTACCGCTGGACAAGACATTCAGGACGGAAAGATCATTGCACTGCGACGGAGCGGCATTGCCACCACTCGCAAGCACGGCACCCACACCCAAAGCACCGCCATAGTTCTGGTAGGCATTCGAGAACCAGACCGTCGGGTCATTGCCCGCGAATACACCAACACCGAAGGACAATCGTGTATCGCTGTTCGGCATGTCGTAGTTCAAGCCAATTCTTGGCTGCAAGATGTCAAGACCGTCGAAGCCAACCTCGTTGCTGAAACCGTAGCGAGCAATGTAATTCGGATTCTCCTGAGGCAAATCGCTTGATTCGTACCAGTCGTAGCGAAGACCATAGGTCAACTGCATGCGATCAGTGATGTCCCACTTGTCCTGCAGGAAAATAGAGTGGATATCACGTGTTAACTGTGCGGCCGCATCATTCGGATCCAGTGTACGTGACACACCAGAACGAATTTCGTAAGCCGTACCGGCTGCCAGGTTAGCGATCTGTTCTGTCGAAGTATCTCCGCCAAAGAATACCGTTCCGGTTGCATTAATGATGAACAGGTTGAACACATCCAGCGTGTCATACTCGTAGCCACCAGTGATCAGGTGGCTATTCATTTGATAGTCGAACTTGATTTTCAACTGATCTTTGTTGGTCGCAAGTTCGTTCGCAGAGCGGAAAGTACCTGGGCCACTAACAAACTGCTGGCCAAAAAACTCCTACCGAGGGCGATACGTGGTTTCGGAATAGGATCTTGCGCTTCACCACCGCCAACTGGGTTCTGCAGATCGACAACGTCTTGAGTCGAGTAACGAATTTCTGTCGAGAACCGATCAGTCCAGTCAGAGTACAAGCGAATACCATAGGTTTCCGACTCCGAACCGCGCGCATGGAAGTTGTCCGCAAACGTGTACGCACCACGGCCGCCACCGTCACCAATATCATCTTGAATCGTCGTCGCTTCCTCAACGCTCAGGTAGCTAGCTTCTACGCGATGGCTATCATTGATATTCCAGTCGAAACGAGCAAATACTCGCTCAGAGGTGACCGGTAGATTTCGTACTGCCGGGCCCGGGTCGCGATCGTACTGATTGATCAGGATATCGGATATCTGACCGAGCTCTGCGGTGGTAAAAATGGTGTTGCTTTCCGGGAAAGAGCTATCGTCTGCAGAGCCAACCGGGTTGGTCGTCGCAGTATCGAATTTCTCATAGGCCGCGTAGAAAAACAGCTTGTCTCTCAAAATCGGACCACCAACATCGAAGCCGTAGTTTTCACGTTCGAAGGTGCCCTGATTGAGTTCCCTGCCACTCACTTTATCGCCAGTCATGCCGTCATCGTTGTACAGCCAGAATGCGCCACCGCTAAACTCGTTGCCGCCTGACTTGGTCACTACGTTAATGTTACAGCCACTGAATTGACCGTACTCAACGGATACCGGTGCAAATTCAACTGCTGCTGCTGACACGGTGTCGAATGGAACCGGGAAGGTGAATCGAGACAAGTTACCTGACAGGTTCAAACCAAATGCATCATTCGCGCGCACGCCGTCAACCGTAAATGAGTTGGTACGGCTGGAGCCACCGAGACAGCTGATGGCACCAGATTGATCGCCGCCATCACCGGTTTGGCCAATGCTCACACGAGGGTCAATTCGGATAATGTCGCGAATCTGACGTGTGGTCGAAGGCATGTCGGTTATTTGCTCAAGGGAAAATGTTGAGCTGGGGCCCGATGAGGTTGTAATCGTCTCAATTTGAGCTGCTGTTACAACAACTTCTTCGATGCTTGAGTCTGCAGTCGTAAGGGAGACCGTAAATGAGGAGACACCAGCAACGTCTGTGTACAGGTCGGTAATCGACAGATCTTGGTAGCCGCTACCGCTAATGCGGATTGTGTACGGACCACCGGCGCCCACTGAGCGAAAATTGACAACACCACGGCTGTCGGTGGTTGCCGACTGCGAACGTCCATCACGGCTGTCGGTGACCACTGCGATAACGCCGGCTGCGGGCTGACCGTCCGGCGTAAGAACCGTACCTTGTATCGCCGCTGTAATTTCCTGAGCTGATACGCTGGTCATTGACGCTGCAATGACGAAAGCAGCGATCAGTAGCGTGCGTACCAATCCAAATTGATGTCTGAAATCTTTCATTAAAGCTCCCCTGAGCAAACTGAATAGCAAACGTTAATCGTTTTTTGTTGAGTTAAATCTAGTCAAAACGCGAGTATTCTACAATTGCAGGACGTGCATATTGACTATGACCGGACAGAATATATCTGCGTCGCGACTATACTACTAAACACAGCGTCGACAATAGTTTTGCGTAGTCAAATAGCAACAAATTGAAAAATTATTTTTGAGATGGCTTACTGGCCAACGGCAACGCGGCACCGAGCACGACCACATACTGGAGGGTAATCCATTGAAATTTCAGCTATTTTTCATTGTTATATTGACTTTTCTCGCATCTGCTGCAGACGCGGCAGAGCGGCCAAACATTCTGTTGGTTTATGTCGACGATCTGGGCTTTGGCGATCTGGGGAGCTACGGTCACCCGATCATCAAAACGCCGAATATAGATTCTCTTGCAAGCGACGGATTGCGTTTCACAAGTAACTATTCTCCGTCGGCTCTTTGCTCGCCATCGCGAGCCGGCCTTCTAACCGGCCGCACGCCCTACCGCACCGGAATCAAGAGCTGGATCCCACACGACAGCGGCGTTTATTTGCGTGACGAGGAAATAACTCTGGCCGAGGTACTCAAGGATGCGGGCTACAGCACCGCTCATATTGGCAAATGGCACCTGAACTCGGACCTTGGCAGCGATACGGAACCACAGCCGACCGAGCAAGGCTTCGACTACTACTATGGGCACAACGCTTATCAGCTGCCGCATAATCACAATCCGACCAATGTTTTTCGCGGCAAGACGGCCCTGCCCGCGCAGTCAGGATACACAGCAGACCTGTACGCCGACGAGACGATCGACTGGCTGCAGCAGCGCGATGCGTCGAAGCCGTTTTTCATCTATTTGAGTATGGCTGAGCCGCACACCTCGTTTGCCAACCCGCCTGCTTATAACGAAATGTATGCCGAATTCACACAAGGCGAAATCGTGCCCATTCCGAACGGCCTGGCGAAGCCTCCTAAAGACCAGCTCATTGCGCGCGGCGCTGGCGAATATTACGCCAATGTTACTTACATGGACGCACAGGTCGGGCGCGTGTTCGACTGGCTGCGTGAAAACGACCTCTACGACAATACGGTTGTAGTGTTCTCCAGCGACAACGGTCCGGTAACTGAAAACTGGATTAATTGGTGGGAAGTAAATGCGCATGGCAGTTCTGGCGGTTATCGCGGTCGTAAACACTTTCTCTACGAAGGCGGCATCCGCGTTCCGGCGATTATTCGCTACCCCGGCGTCGTAGAAGCGGGAACGGTGAGCGATGCAGCGATCATCGGCATGGACTGGTTTGTGACACTCGCGAAAATGGGCGGCGCTGAAGTCCCCAGCGACCGCGATATCGATGGCATCGATATCGCGCCGGTCTTCGCTGGGGAGGACTTGCAGGAACGTAGCTTGTTCTGGGCATTGAATGCACAGTCAGACCTCGAGTACGCGGTTCGCGAAGGTTCCTGGAAACTCATGCTCGACACGCAGGGTGAACCTCGCGAGTTGTTTAACCTCGCCGAAGACCGATTGGAGCTGTTCAATATCATCGATCAGCACCCCGCTCAGGTAGAGTTGCTGGTGAAGACGTTCAAAACACACCGGAATTCGATCTCCAGCGACCGGTTACGACCCGACACCGACCAAGGCTACATACAATGAAAAAAATCCTGATCCTTGCGGCCCTGCTTTCTGCGGCCTCGGCCAATGCTGACTGGTTCGAAGCGCTCAAGCACTCCGGCAGTGACGAAGATCTCTATCGCGTGCTGTATCACATGCCCAAAGGCGGCGACCTGCACCATCACCTCTCAGGCTCCACATATTCAGAATGGATGTTTGACCTCGCCCTGCAACAGAGCGAACGTGGCTACGAGTACTACACCAAGGTGCGTATCGAAAATTGCGCTGGCTATGGCGGCAATCAATTCGGTCGCGATCCTTACTACCTCATGTTCCGCAACATCATGGCCATCGAGTACGAGCAGCTCGGCGAATGTGAGAAAAGTGAGTTCAGACATCTGCAAGACCTGAATGCGGAACAGAAAGCTGCCTGGATGGACAGCATCCGACTTGATCAACCGTATGAAGGTCGTGATGAGTTTTTCGGTACACATTGGCCGCGCATGAACGCGCTGGGCTGGAATCCCTGGTTTCAGGCGGAAACCCTGTACCTGAACATGCAGGCATTTGCTGAAGAAGGCGTAACCTACCTGGAAACGCAGGTCTCCATTGCCGGAATGGTCCATCCAGACGGCACATCGATCTCTGCGGAAGAGGCCGTTACCATCATGCGCGAGCGGCTCGCGCAGGACGATGCGATCGCGACTGGCGTTACGGTACGAATGCAGATCTCTATTCTGAGATTCGTACCCGATGCTGAAGACCACCTTCGCTCCATCTACAAATTCGTGCACGACCACAACGATCTGTTCGTAGCGGTCAACATGGTCGGTCGCGAAGATAATGACAAAGGCCATCCGCTGCGTTTTCTTGACACACTGCGTGACCTGAGGCGGCAATACAGCGGTGTACAACTTTCGATTCACGCAGGCGAAGTCGACGAGCCAAATTACCACGTGCGCGATACCCTGCTGCTAGGCGCCGACCGTATCGGCCATGGCAACAATTTGATTACCGACGATGACACGATGCGCCTGATGCGGCACGGCCCGTATCTGGTGGAGATCAATCTGATCAGTAACCTGCTGCTAAATTACATCTCGGACTATTCCGAGCATCCGTTTCCGGAATACCTGCGCACCGGCATCCCGGTCGCGCTGTCGACTGACGACCGCGGCATGTGGGACTCAACCATGACTGACGAATTTTTTGTCGCCGTCAAAGAATTCAATCTCTCCTGGGATGAAGTGAAGACCCTGAGTCAGAATTCACTGCAGTACGCATTTGTACAGGCAGACGAAAAGACCCGACTGCTAAGCGAGTTTCAGGAGCGTATGCTGAAGTTCGATGCCAGCATGGAAAAGTATGGGCTTGAGCGCGTCGGCGAAATGCCTGCAACACGCCAGTTCATTTGCGACCGTTACGAAATTTGCCAGAAGTGATCCGAATGAGAATTTGGGCCGTTGTGTTGCTCTTGGCTACGCCGCTAGCCATCGCACAGGACTTCGCTTGGCCCAATGAGGATCCGGACGCTTGGTTGCTCGCGTTCGTCGACGTCGAAACCACGGGTCTGATACCCGGTCACCACGAGATGATCGATATCGGCATAGTGATGACAGATCTCAGTGGTCATGAACTGGGAGAGTTGTTTGTTCGCATCCAGCCAGAATATCCGGAGCGCACCGATGATGGAGCTCGCGCGGTTAATGCATTTGATGCGGATCGCTGGCATGCGTTAGAGGCACTGTCGAAACATGCGGCGATCGAGAAAATTCTGACATTCCACAGTGCAATTGCCGGAGACAAAAAGGTCCTCATGGTGGCGTTCAATTCGCATTTTGATACCGCGTTTCTCGACCATTTGTTCCGCTCACAGGATCGTAGCTGGCGCGAGCTGTATCACTACTTCGTCCTCGACCTGCCGTCGATGGCCTGGAGTCTCGGTATTCACGGACTGACCGGTTCAAACATTTCGGGCACGTTAGGCATCGAAGACGAACCATATGTCGCGGAATTACACACGGGCATTACCGGCGCACGTCTGAATGCAAGAATCTACCGTGCGTTGCTGGTCCGTGCGGAGCAGGAATAGATCATGAATAAACAACAAATAGACCAATTTCAGGTTGATGGCTTTTTATTGGTCGAAGATTTTTTTACGGATCAAGAACTCGATGGCTTTGGCAAAGCCGTGGATGCGGCGGTGGAATACCGCACCAGCGATGATCAACGCACGCTTAGCGATAAAAATTTATATGAGCAGACATTCGATCAATGCATGCGCTTGTGGGAAGACCGTCCGGACGTCGCCCCTTTTACGTTTCATCCTAAGCTGTGTGCTGCCGCGGCCGCTCTGTTACAGAAAGACCGTGTTCGTTTGTGGCATGACCAGGCGCTGTACAAGGCGCCCGGTGGCCGCAAGACCGACGCGCACCTTGACTATCCATTCTGGCCGGTCGTGGAGCAGGACCTCGTATCTGTCTGGATCCCCTTCCAGGACGTGCAGCCGGACGGCGGCATGATGAGCTATGTTAAGGGTTCGCACAGCATCGGTTACACCGAGTTTGTGGACATCGGTCAGCTGCACGGCGGCGAAGCTTTCGATCTCCTGAAGGAACCACAAATTGCTAAATTGCCGTTGGTCCCGGTGCCCGCGAAAAAAGGCTCGGCAATTTTTCATCACGCCTGCACGATTCATGCAGCCGACTCGAACGAAACAGAGGCAACGCGACGTGTTTTTACTATGGCGTACATGGCGGATGGCTGTCATCGCTCCAGAGACGAGGCGTACTTTTCACTGGATCGAGACAACATTAAGACCGGTGCTGAAATCCTTGGACCGGGCCATCCTGTGGCATGGCCGCGCGAAGTGAATGACCTGCCCGTCCCGCCCGAAGTACTGGGTGCAAAAACCGGTTTCGGCGCTTAAGCGGCGAGCAGTCCTCTTAAATCTTTGAGGTCTTCTATTTCGTGATCGCTGTGGTCCATCCCATTGGACGGATGCCCATGCGGGTTGTACCAGCAAGTCGCGATTCCATAGTTGACCCCACCGCGAATGTCCGCAGACAGGTTATCGCCGACCATTACGGCAGACGCCTTGGACGGAGAGCCCAAGGCCTGAAACGCAGATTCGAATATTTCAATATCTGGCTTTGCCGTGCCCAACTCCGCCGAAATGGCGACCGTGTCAAAATAGTCGCCAAGACCCAATCTTTCGATTCGGGCTCTCTGTACCTCGCCCAGACCGTTTGTAACCATGCCCAATGCAGCGCTTTCACTTAGATACTGCAAAACCTCGTGCGCACCGTCGTACAGCTCTCCGTACTCACCGAGACCAACGATGAAATCGTCCGCCATCTTCAGTGGATCGGCATCCAGGCCTTGCTCAGCGACCAATCTTTCGAAACGGCTCGCACGAATGACATTGGGACTTATTTCACCGCGCTCAACCGCAGCCCAGAGTTCCAGGTTAATTTTTTGGTAAGGGTTCAAGTAACGCTCAGCATCCTGTACACCGGCGGCAAGCATTGTTTGCTCAAACGCAGCGGCTTCCGAAGCATCTGTATCGAACAGCGTGTGGTCGAGATCAAGGAGGAAAATTGAATATGACATGTGCTATACCAACGGTGTGGGAGAAAAAGTTGCGGGCAATGATGTGCGTCCCCAGATAATGGTGACGCTGGTCGGCTGCCGTACGTTCTTTAAGTCGACCCTGAAATCGGGGATACGGCGTAATATTTCCTCAAGCATGATGCGCAGCTCCAGTCGGGCCAGTTGCGCGCCCAGGCAACGATGCGCTCCTATGCCAAAGGTCAGATGCCGGTTTGGTTTGCGATCAAAATCTACCTCGTCCGGATTCTCAAATTTATCCGGGTCACGATTTGCAGACGCCCACAGCATGTAAACCCGTTCGCCAGCGCGGATTGTCTGGCCACCTATTTCGATGTCCGCCTTTACATTGCGGGAGAAGGCATGCAGCAGGCCGGCGAAGTCGTGCCAATCTGCTGGATCGAAGCCAATGAACTCCAATGCCGTCATGGAAAGCACCGAGTTGGCCAATTCTGATCGAAATTCGTACTCGGCTTTGGCACCTTTGGCCCATCCGAAGAGCTCACCTAACGTCGCATGTGCCGCAGTGCCAACAAAATCAAAGCCAAAGTAAGCACGTAGCAAACCGTCACGCAGCGACAATCGAAAACTGATCCACAACCAAAGATCCCACAAATGGCGCGATGGCCGTTCCGAGGCCCGAGTAAAAAATCAGATAGCTCACCATCTTCGGGCTGGGCTCACTTACCGCGGTCGTTCCATAGCTAAGCAACGTTTTGAACAGGCCGCCGGTTGCCAGACCCAATCCGAACATGGCCACTTGGAGCTGCGCCGCGGTTTGGACCGACCATAGTGAAGCGGTCAGTAATGTCGCGACACTGGCACTCACAACGATGAGCACCGGAACCGGAAATTTCAGGACCAGACCGAACATGAACAACTGACCAATAAACAAGCCCAGGAAGAAGCGGCTGACAACCTCACTCGAGGCTTCTGCGCT
>RCNB010002909.1_pt1 | contig 10325 bp, 11 predicted proteins | sample 2041321 | NCBI WGS metagenome assembly RCNB01 (sample SAMN09708232, study PRJNA481090) | Marine sediment metagenome, whole genome shotgun sequencing project.
CCCTGAAACCTTTCCAATTAGTGCAAAAGAAGATTTTCAAATTGATATCCTTTATGGAAAATTACAAAATATATGGCAATCTGGTGAAGATTTCCAAGTAGAAGATAGAGTAATCAATTAATGATCTCTACTTCTAATCCATTTTCTTTTAATCCTTTAGCAACTTCGGCTACGTGTCCGTATCCAAGAATAACTACAATTTTTTGATGTTTGTCTTGTATTTTGAGAATCTCTTTAATCATGTAGTTGTTTCTATCTTCCAGTAAAACCGAATAAAGTTTCGGAAAAGTCTTTTGGAATGTAAGAAGAATATCACCAATAGATTCTTCATCTTGGAATAAAGAAATAACTTCTAGAAGATTTATCTCATTATTTCCATTGTTATTCTCAATTGATTCCAGTGTAGGTTTGGTATTTTTTTCATTTTCAGGAATAGGTTCAGCTACGATTTTACGTTCAGTAGTCAAGGTATCAACTAATTCTTGAAAATTCTCTGCTTCTTCAGATGAAACTTCCTCATCCAAAATCTTACTAATATCATTTACTGATCGATCGATAAGGTAGATAGCAGCATCTAATTCTTTTGCTATTTTGTAAGCGACAAGCATTTCTCTTCCTGGTTGATCGACTTGTGTTATTTGTGCAATTTGATTTTCAAAAAAGCCTATTTTTTCTAATATTCCTGAATAGTTTTTTTCTGAATACAATTCTTCAATATCGATTTCTTCATCTTGTTCATCAATCAAATCTTCTTCTCTTACTACTTGTTGACGTAACTCTTCAGAAAACTCTGTATTATTTACTACATCATTTTCAAGGAGCATTTCTAATCGATATTCATCTAATTCCAAGCAAATAGCATCTGGTTTTATATCTTTCAAAAAAGAACTTACTTTATCTTGGCTTTCAACATCAATATGTGTTATACCAAGTAATGCTATTTTTACCATGAATTTCCACTCAAATATTTTATTCGGGATTTTGTTGCACTGTTGTGAGAATTTTCATTTGATTTGTCCATTTCTTAAGTGCCTGAAAGATATGATTATTGTTTATCTTTTCATCACGATTTTTAATTTGTTCTACGATTGTTATGAATAAAATGAGTGAGATATGACGAGGTACTGTTGATGAAAAATTAAAGACAAATTCATCTTTTCCAAACTTATTTACTATAATACTTGTTATCCATTTTGAAACATTAGCTAGTAATTCTAAACTTTCTTCTGTAAAAGTAATTTTTATACCAGCGTCTTCTATCATCATAGGATTCAAATGACCAAAAATGAATTTTTCAAAATCTTCTAGGATAAACATGGTTTCATCAGAGGCAATACGACTTAATCCTTTAATTGCGGCATAAATTTCTGCATAACCTAAAATTGCGGCGATAAATGGTCTTGAACTACAGTTAAGGTGTTTTTTCAAATTCTCAAATGATTCAGGGAGATAATCTTCCCAACTAGCATAGGCAGTATTGCTAATATGATCGTGTGCAGATTGATCAATGGTTATCTTTGGAATTTTATTCCAGATTTTTTCATTATCAATTTCAAAAAGAAAATGAAGTATTTTTGTTTTCACATTATCAATTTTGAAAATGCAATACCGAACGAAATCATACCCAACATCAATGTCTTCATTCACTAGTCTTTGTTTGTCATGTATTCGACTTAAAGCAATAATTCTAGCGATTAGTAGGATAGTAGCTCGTAATTCAATTTCTATACTTTTAACATCTTTCGATTTCATTTTTTGTCCTGACAAAAAAGTAATCAGACGAGTTATTTTTCCCTCGAGATTATTCTTTGTTTTCATATCACCTTTGATTTGTAATAGTTTGTCTAATCGACGATCCCTACTCTCAATTTGAGGTAATCCGAAATTCAAAGTATCATTTTCAAGTATTTTATCTAAAAAGTCTCGAGAAATTAGATAACGCATTATAGAAAATGCTTCTTGTACATCAAGTGTGTCTATCTCCTTGTGATTATTACTTTTAGCAATCGAAGAACTGAGAAACATCAAAACTTGAGGTAACCCTAATTGTTTAATGGTTTCATTTGAAGTGGTCTTTGTGTAATAACCAATCTGTTTCTCAAGCTCTTCTCGAGCTTTTTGAGAATATTTTTTTGATGCAATTTCTGCAATGTCATTAAAGGTTCCCTTAAACATGTAGATCACACTTGGTAACATACTTCAAGCTAGTAAGTAATATAACTAAATTATTACACTTTCTATCTTGATTTCTATTTAGTTTTCAAGTTTAAAATTACTGATATTATTTGCATATTTTTTCTCTCTTGATATCATAAATAACCATTATCTAAAAGGTTAAAAATGAGTCTCCTCCGATTGCTTCTCAAGTTAAAAAAAAGTACAACGGGATGATTTACGATGGTTTACAAAGCAAAAGGTAATAACGTCGAGAAAAAAGTATTTGATATAATATTAGACCATACACGATTAGTTGTTAGTGGCACAGAATCACTTTCTCACATCGTTGATTGTTGGAAAACTCCCGGACGAGAAGAATTCAAGATACACTTTGCTAAACTAGATGAATTAGAATCAAAAGCTAATTCTTTGAAAAGAAGTGCAATGAAAGAACTATCAACAGCAGGTGGCACTTTATTATTCAGACAAGATCTTATGCGCATTGTTCGTTCAATTGACCAAATCATTGACTTAGGTCAAGGAGCAGCATTCTTCCTCAACAATATGAATACTGAATGGACTCCCGCTGAAGGTCTAGCAAAAGATCTACAGGGATTAACAGATAAAATGGTTGCAGCAGTAAAATTACTTGTTGATCTTATTAGAGGTCTTTTCCAAAGTTTGGACAAAGTAATGGAGATCTCCGATCAAATTGAAATGCTTGAAAATAACGCCGATACAAATTACCGATCATTAATCATAGCAATTGCTCATTTGAAAGATTGTAATAGTCATGGAACATTACTAAGAGAAGCAATTGACCGCATTGAAGATATGGTCGATTCTGCTAGAGATGTCGCTTCATCTGTTAGAATTTATGCTATGTCACGATAGGTTTTCTGTTAAGAAAATCTCTTTTTCTTTTCTTTATTTTTTTATTTGTTAATTATTAAAGAAAGATATATTTGCAAGAGTAGTATTAATACAACTAATTAAAGGTTAGAACAATGTCAAAAGGATCCAATGTCTCATATGAAAAATTAGCATCATTAAAAATAGAAGCTGAGCTAATTGGCGATAGGGTTATTGTATGGGATATTGAACTTGGTTCGCAACTCTATAGTGCTGGATTCTTTGGGAAACCTGTAGGCATTAGGAAACCAAAAGAAAACCAATTTGATCGTCCTTTAGAATTATCGTTAATCGAAGCTTATTATCTTTTGAAGAATAAGAAAATATCAGTTATCGATAAGAAATTCAAAAATAACCTAACTGCTGAAAACTTGATGAAGAAAGGGAAAGCTGGTGATCCTCTTTTTGAAGAAAAAATTCTCATCTATACTGATATTCGTAAACGAGGATTAATTCCACGTCCAGGTTTGAAATTCGGTGCTGATTTTGCTGTTTATCATAAAGGTCCTGGTTTAGATCATTCGCCATATGTTATTACTGCATTACCTAAAGGGAGTGATTTAACAGCAATTGAATTGGTTCGAGCAGGAAGACTCGCCACTTCTGTTAAGAAAAAATTCGTTATAGCAACTATTCTCAAATCTAACAAAGTTAGTTATTTTGGTTTTGTATGGCAAAAACCGTAAACGAAAGGTAAAGAAAATGTCCTTAGAAAAAAGTATTCCTTCTTCTGTCGTCAGTGATGAAATCAAGAAACGATTGGCCAAGCAAGGATACCAATTGTACGGTAAACAAGTTGCTGTGAAAAAATGTTTGTGGACTCATAATTATCTTAAGGAAGATCGTTTCTGTTACAAATCTGCTTATGGGATTAAAAGCCATCAATGTATTCAATCAACTCCCACCCTTTTATGTAATCATCAATGTTTGTTTTGTTGGCGATTACAAGAGAAAGACATAGGAGAAAAACCACATTGGAATGTTGATCCCGAAGAATTTGACACTCCAGAAGAGGTATACAAAGGATTGCTCTGGGGGTGGAAGAGATGTGTTTCCGGGTACAAACCTACAGTTAGCAAAGAAAAATTTGATGAGGTTATGGCTCCAAAACATGTTGCTCTTAGTCTTGCAGGAGAACCAACGCTCTACCCTTATATGATTGAGCTCCTTGAATTATTGAAAGAAAAAGGATTGACAACATTTCTCGTTTCGAATGGCACTAATCCTGCTGCTTTTCAAAAAATGATTGATGAACAAGTATTTCCCACACAATTATACATTACAATTCCCGCACCTGATAAGAAAGCATACATTCGCACATGCAAACCTCTGATAAAAGACGGTTGGGAAAAAATAAACGAAAGTTTAGATCTTATTGCTAAAATTCCAACAAGAACTGTTACCAGATTGACTATGGCGAAAAATATCAACATGATTCGGCCTAAAGACTATGCTCCATTGATCAAAAAAGCTCAACCATCATTCATCGAGGTCAAGGGTTTTGTTCCCGTTGGTTTTTCACAGTATCGTGTCTCTCGAGACAATATGCCTTTCATCGAAGATATCATACCATTCGCAAATTCCATTGGTGAAGAATTACCTGATTATAAATTAGTTTTTGAGATGGCAGAAAGTAAAGTGGTTATTTTATCAAATGATAAGCATCCCTTGAAAATTGATGGCTTGTGAAAGCTACTCTTGGTTATTTAGTTGCCAATCATAATCATCATATTTTATCTCTAATTTACTAAAATTTAGAGATTCCTTTTTCCAATACTTGTTAATGAATTGCTCTAGACCACCTGTGTTGTCAAAATCTTTCTTATACCATTTGAAAATTTTAGATAAAAACAAAACATTACCATCATCACTTATACGAACATTTCCAGAATTAATAAAGAACGAGGTTAATTTATCAAGAGTTCTCTCGAGAGTTTTTACTGAAAATAATTGATTTGGTAAATAGGGACAGCTTGCACTTCCACAATTAATAGCAAAATGTATTCTCGGATCTCTAAACTTCTTTCTTAATATTCCATGTTCGATAAAATTCAGACTCTTTTTCTTACCTGCTACTTTAAATTTTCTTAATACAAAAAATCTTAATTTTGTTAGTAAAGTAATATTGCCTTTCCAATTAGGATTCTTCTTTAGTTCAATTAACACGCCTTTTACAGTCAGAAAATTATAAGCATTTAACCAAAAAGTGAATTCTTCTTCATGCGAATATTTTGAAAAATCGGCATTTTCCAATGCAAAGATTTGTTCCCAAAACCATTTGTCATTTTCAAGCAGTTTGTAATCTACTTCTCCATCTGCATTTATCCATTTGAGAAGGACCGGATTGGAAACTTTCGCTTCTTTATTTGCTAACATGATAGTTCACAATCTACTATCTGCATGATTCTATTAAATGATGATTAATTACATTCTATTTCTTTACAAGCAGATTACTATAGAAACTATGAAAAATGAAAGAAGTGAGTAAAATTACAATTGCTTCTTGAGTAATTTTATCACATGATTATTACCGATAGTTTTGATATATGGTCCTAGTTTTGGTCCTCTATCAGTATTTAAGAGAATTTGATACATGATCTTGAAAAAGTCACGAGGTTTCATTTCACTTTCTTTAGCGGAATCAAAAATTGCACTTTGGATTGCATCAACATCATTTGCTGTTTCTAATTTAGCAATAAGAGCTTTAACAGCCATTTTTTGTTGTTTATCGAGTTTTATTTCTACTTCATCCATTGCCTTGAAATCAGTGACCCAATTTAATGCATAGCCAACTCGTTCTTTGATGAGATCATATTTGTCATCCTCTTTGAGGTAACCATATTCTCGCAACCGAGATTCCATAAATTCATCAGTATTCACTTTAGGTGCTACTGAGAGTAGATTAACTAATAGTGAATATGGAACTTGTTTTGATATTTGCTCTGGTGGTTTCAAGTACCAACAATACTCGAATAATCCTGTGAGCTTTCTTTTCTTGGCTTGGTTGCCTTCTTTGACCCTACCAAAGTAAGCATTTTCAAGGAAATCTAACTCTGTCATGTAAACAGGAATATCCTCTAAGGCAAGTGTTCTACTTCCAGACATTCGCTTAAATGTAAGTAGAGTTAATGATTGAGTTGAACCATATTTGAACCAGGTTTGAGGTGTAAAGACGTTCCCTGTTGATTTTGAAATCTTTGACCCACCTTTGTCGAGAAACATCTCGTATCTTGCGTGAGTTGGTGGTTCATAATCGAATATTTCCTTACAGATTTGATCGTTACAAATAACTGATTCAAAGATATCTTTACCAAATGCCTCGAAATCGATTTGCTGTAATTCCCAGCGAGCAGCAAACTCTGTTTTCCAGGTTAATTTACCACTATCTTTATTGATATCAGCAAAACCTTCGTGGCCACAACCTTCTAGTTTTTTACCTCTGATCTCATCTCCCTCGCACACATACTTTACTAGTTGCTTTTTAGGGTCATAACTTACTGCTTTTGTTGTGTAAATCTTTCCACATTTTTCGCAGATAGCATGATAAGGCAAAACTTCTAGGTATTTTTCTTGAGCAGTTGTTTCTTTGATTATTTCACCAGCACGTTTTGCTTGTGATAAGACTTTGTGAACTTGAGGACCCATTTTACCGGTTTGATATAATTTTAGAGCTGATGCATTAGTAACTTCGATTCCTGCTTGTTCAATTGCTTCTATCAATAATGAAGACATATGCTTACCATAGCTTTCATGGCAACCCCATGGATCAGGAATTTTTGATACTGGCTTTCCAAGATGTTCTTCTAATTCGCTTGGTGTTCCGGCTGGCACTTTACGTAAGCCATCCATGTCATCTGCAAATGCAATAAATTCTGCTTTTCGACCAATATCTTCAAGTGCAATCTTAAAGCCGTATGCTCGTGAGGCATCTGCGAAGGAACCTATATGCGGAAAACCTGAAGCGCCTAATCCGCTTTCTGTTCGAATAACTTCTGGGTGTTTACCTTCGAGGTTATCTTTTCGTTTCAGAACATCTAATGCTAATTTATCTATCCATGTTCCGCGACCGATAACTTCTCCTGTATCTTCTCCAAAGTCAAAATCTTTTGTCAATATTTCATCAGCCTACTATTTTTACTCGTTAGCTTATTTTCGTAAACTTCAGCTATAAAAATAAATTGTTTTTTCCTTCAAAATTGCTATATAATATTATCACACTATCTACGTACTACATGTTTTAATTAGCAACTTCGAAGATACTTCTCTTGTCGTTTGGAGAACGAAATTTCGAAGGTGAACTACTAGTGAATTTGAGGCAAATTTGGATTTTACAAGAATCGGGTACTTGTTTATTCCATCAAAAATATGACGATAGTATTAGCGATGAAAATCTGATTAGTGGATTTTTTAGCGCAGTTAATTCTTTTGTTGGGTCGTTTGGTGCAGAAATTAAATGGATTGAAACTAATAAAATGCGGTTTGTCTTTAAGAGAAGCGAATCATTGATTTTTGTTGCATGCACCAAAATAGATGATCACCCACCAACAACTTACAAACGATTACACAGAATATCTGAGCACTTTGGGATGATGTTTAATAGGAATCTCTTTGAGGATGGGGATCCGATACCTATTGACATGTTCAAAAAAATAGCTCCAACAGTGAATCGTATTTTCGCCATTCCTGATGAATCAGGGGAAGCAACCGTGAAGAAAACACCCGTCGTGGATAGGAGTCAAATGAGGTTTCATTCTTCAGAAGCTCGTTTAATGTCCTTCATTAGATACAAAAGACGAGTTTCGATCACAGACATAGTTCACTATCTTAGGATTTCGGATGAAGAAGCCAGTAACACGCTACAACGATTAGAACACAAAAGATACGTTATGAGAACTGAATCGACAGATGGTAATGAGCAATTTGGTCTGTATCCAGTTCTTAAGGGGGCATTTTAGTTTTAGTTTAGTATAGGAGGAAGTGAGCTACTTTGCTTCTTCCTATATTATTCTACAATTTTTTCTACTTTTTTAAGCAAAGACTGTAAGTGGTAGAACAATTGCTAATATTATTCCAATGAGAACCAATACTGATATTGCAATCAAAACGGTATTCAATATCCTCGCAATCTTCACTAATTTTGGATCTTCATTTTTCTCTACTGCTCTTTTAACTACGCTTAAACCAACAATTGGTAAAATAAAGCAACCAGTTAAACAACCAAATGCTCCTAGAATAATTGCAATTATACTATAAGCCGGTGATTCATCTACAGCTGTTGAGATACCATCACCCATTTCACTTAGAGTTTCTTTAATATGCTCCGTGGTTTCTTTTTTCTCTGAAGTTCCAACTTTTTTTTCTTGATCTTTAACAGGTATTTCAGAACCACAACCTGTACAAAAAGTTCTACCTTTCTCCAAAGGCATTCCACAATTTTTACAATAATTAGCTTCTTCTTCGTAGGTCAAAGATATTCCCGCTCATTTTTTCTAAATGTATTTTTAGTTTAATTTTTAATATTGCATAAAATCATAAGTTAATACTATTGGTAAAACAATCGCTAATACCATACCGATTAGGGTTAGTATTGTTAGAACTAAACTAATTATATTAGCAGTTCGTGCATATCTAATATTCTTCTCATCTTCATTTTCTTTAACAGCATTTCTAACCAAAAATAAACCTACAACAGGCATAATGAAACATCCCGTAAAACAACCAATGAATGCAAGATAAGTTGCAATAACTAATCCTCCACCTTCCGTAGAAATAGAAGTAGAACTTCTGTTTTCAGTTTGAGTTGTACTGCCATATTCTTGAGTTGTAAAATCAGGTTTACTCTCTCCAAGTTTTAGGTCATTCCCACATGAGGAACAAAATTGATTATTTTCTTCTTGTACTGATCCACAGACAGAACAATACAAACTTTCTCCATCTTTCGACATTGAATTTCCCTTCCAAAAATCTCCTAATTATATAACAAATTTCTGTATATATAAAGTATGATAAATCAAAGTAAAAAAAAGAAGGATGACAAGCATCCAACGAATAAAATGCTACGTTAAAAGTATGATATTTAATTCCGTATAAAGTTCTCCGAGCTGATACATAGCATCGAATTCATGATTTGTAAGCATATCATAAGCTCTACTTACTATTCGTTCAAGTTCCATATCATCGAAAAAAGAATCTGGTCTGTAGAAAGGAATCCAAATAGTCTCGAGTTTCTCAACAGCTTTTGCTGCGGATTTTGCTCTTTTCTTGAAGATTTTTCCTACAAGATATTGTGTTTGATTTTCAGTGTAAAGCTCGTAAGCTAATCCTCTTATTCCTCTTCGATCCTGTCGAACCCAAGCATTGATCGGTTTTGTATAGCTTAAAAGTTTCACAACTTCATGCAAGAAAAGGCATTCATCCTCTAGCATTGCTTCAGAAACCTCAATGAAAGCTATATCACCTAATGGTAATTTATGTGACAAGCGACCATCAAGAGGTTGCAGTAAACAAATCATTGGTTCTTTTCTTTTCAAACTTACCCCAGGTAATTGGAGAGCTTCTTCCACTAGTTTTGGCCATTCCTTGGAATATTTCTTAATGATTTTATTTCTTAGATTCTCCAGTGCTTCACTTTTCTCTTTGGTCATAACTTGCTTGTCATAATATTTTTTTATCTCAGAAAGAATGTCTATCATCTTTTCGAAATCAGCCACCCACAATTCACCATATTTACCTTTGGGTGGGTTATTTACAACATATTTAGCTAATTTCTTTGGAGTTTCTAATTGATTCTTAACGGCTACGTATCGAATCCATGGTAAGAAGAATTTAAATCTTGGGAATTTTATTTCTCGAATTAATTTGTACAGATTGCGTATGCCTTTGTCTTTTTCAGTCCAAGCAATTCTTTTTCGTAACGGTCCATGGTATTCGAAATAATATAATGCATCTACTAAGTCATAATTTACTATGGGTATTTCTTCGCTCACATTGTTCCCTTCTGTTCACTGCATAATCTTTATTTTTATTATGATAAGTTGTCACATTCTTAAAATGATTTTTGTTTATTTACAGTTTTCCCTCTATTTAGAACATATAGATAATAAGAATATTAAATTGCCGCAGTGTTTTTATGATCTTGTGAAATAAAATGGTACTTCGACCAGCAGATGCATTCCTTTTACAAGTTGATAGTACAAGGAAAAACTATGTCCCTAGCAAATTTGCTGATATCTCTGGTAAGCCAATTTTTGCTGAAG
>RCNB010002910.1_pt1 | contig 10325 bp, 6 predicted proteins | sample 2041321 | NCBI WGS metagenome assembly RCNB01 (sample SAMN09708232, study PRJNA481090) | Marine sediment metagenome, whole genome shotgun sequencing project.
ATAAAAGTGGTGTCGTCACCAATATCACCAAGGGCTGAACCGGGGATATCAACATCGCTCCGGAAGAATACCTGAATAAAATCCTGGTCGGGAATATCGAAATAGTCATCTGCATAAACTGTTTCTGATGTATCGAAGATAAAATACAGGAAGTTTGTACTGTCTTCAATCAGGTACCCACTTGTGTCAAATTTTGTAAGCATATCCTCAATGCTGAGGTTGCCATAGACAAGGGGACCTTCGAATCCCGGTTCCCACCTTACCGTCAAGTCATATTTGTCCGCCCTCCATTCATCATTCATACAGGAAACCACAATAACCAGCATGAAAAGAATGGCCGCTCGCGGAAGCAATCTCTTTAACCACATAAGATTCAAGGTTTACAATATCCTCATTGTACGGAGTAATTGTACAAAAAGTTATCTCCGCTGCCTACGATCAGGTTGAATTTGGAAGCGGACCTGCTGATCACCCCGATACTGAACGGAGTTGATCCCGGTAGGGGGAATCCATTGTATAGAGACCCGTCATTATTGACCAGGTAAAGTTTGTTGTTATCCGATGATACCAGACCAATTTTCTTGTTGCCATAGGCAAACTGGTAAACCACTGGGGCATAGCTAATTTCGGCACGAGCATCATAGCTGAAACCTTTGGAGCCATCATGTTTATAAACCTTGAGTTCTCCTTTATCTGCAAAGATGAATTCCCTCCGCCCATCCCCGTTCAGGTCACTATACTCAAAGAAATGATCACCTGAAAACTGGTCGATTTCAACGGTTTCTACCGATCCGTCAAAATAAATAAACTGCACCCGCCCGGAAGAATCTGTCAGGGCCAGCCTGGATTTAATACCGGTTGTATTGCTTTCCAGAATGAATCGGGCATTTTTTGATACTGGAAAATGTTTTTTCACGCTAACCCTGGTTTCCCCCCTCCGATTCAGTATATAACAGGTGAAATGATCCGCAAATACGATATAATCCCTACTGCCAATCCGGAAATGCCTGAGGGGATCCTTCACCCTTCCTTCTGTCTTTCCGAAATTCCACCCTTTTACGATGCTGCCTTCCTTGTCATACAGGTAGATCCCCTTATCCTCGGCCGCCAGGAATATGCGGTAATCCCTGCTTTTCTCATAATCAAAAAGGGCCAGTCCATTGGTGGCTGGTGAGCGCAATTTAACCGGATACCTTTCTACGTAGTTCCCGTTACGGTCTAATAAATGAAGCTGCTCACCTGTATTAAAGAGAAGCTGAAACTTCCCATTCTTATAGAAATCTATCTGGTAAATATCGCTCAGGATCTGTCCATCAATCTTTTGTTTCCACAGTACCCGGCCTGAATTATTCAACAGATAAACATTATGCCTGTCATCCTGTACAAATATCTCCATCTCCCCTGTATAATGATTAACAACAAATTTAGGTTTGATCATAACCCGGGATTCCAACCTGCTTTCCCATACGGTATGGGCCTCGGCCCTCATGTCGGGAGTATATTTAATGATGACATTGTTATATGCCAGGTCATTTTCAGATGTCATCTGGTAAGCAAAAGCCTGGAACTTGAATAAATGATCTTTTTCTTCCAGGATCTTTTTGACCAGGTCGGGACGCAGGTATCTTTCCATCAACCTGGTTGAACCGGGGAAATTCAGGTAAAAATAAAAATTTGAGCGGGATGCCAGGTATTCTGAGAACTGATGATATTCCAGGTCACTGCTCAGATTGTTACCGATCTGGTTGGCATGGATGTATTTGGAAAGAGACTGAATGGAATTGCCAAAGATCAGGTAATTATCATAAAAAGTGCAATATTTACTGTTGACCCCCTCAAACATTTTTCCAAACAGCTTCATTGGGAGATAAGGTACCGGCAATTGGTAAAATGTGAATCGGACATCACTCATCACCTGCTGTTGAACTATCAATGAGGAAAGAGAAATCCCATCTTTCTCACAGACGATTGTCAGTAATTCCTTCAGCTTCTCTATGGCCAGGCTCTGGCTTTTTGTATTGCAAACAACATAAGCATTCTCCTCCCATCCAAAATTCCGGATATCAGTCAACACCAGGGCCACCTGCCGGTCAAATACAGGCAGGAGGAGTTTATCCAGGTCCATTTTGTATTTCTCATTCATCGACTTTAGATCTCTCAGGTATGTCCGTCCGTGCCCATGAATCTCTAGATGTTCCAGATAATCCTCTTTGTATTTGGGAAAATCATCCAGCCCAAGGGCCAGAAAGGCTGAAATATTTTCCGGGATGATGGCTTCAATATCCAGTCGCTGTGGTTGATGTTTTAAAATAATGTTCAGAAATTCATCTGATAAGGGATCAGAATGGGTAAAACCATTCAGAAGCAATGCATCGTGCCGGATATTCACATCCATTTCTGACCAGTCGGCAAAGTGCACAAAATCTGAAACCTTATTCTTGTATTGGCCATTGAATAAATGGGATACAAATCCCGGTATGGTCTTATAATCCAGGTAAATATTCCCTTCCACGTTCCGCCCTGCAGTTTCTGCCACTTCTTTGAACCCGTCTTCATCCGCTACAGACTGGGATTGGGATAGTTGTCTGACCGATGCTTCCAGCAGGATGGAGGAGGGACTCAGAATGAGAAGTCCCCTGTTAAAAGTAAAAGAAAAATCATCTTTACTGTTCCCTGCAAAATTTACATCATAGACCCTGACCTCGTCATATTTCCTGTGGGTAAGGGTGGCGTTGGAATGAGTCTTATCCTGGATAAACCTGAGTATCTGTTTTTCGGTCCCGGTCTTATCCAGCGGGTAGTATAAGATAAACTCGAAACGGTTTTTCCCTGCTCTATGGAACGAAAGTGATATATCCGATCCCTTGTACAACTTTTCCAACTCCTCATCCATCCGTAACATGGAATCAAGTTTTCCAAGGGTTAATTGAAATGCCCCGATACCATTCACCATGCCTAGTTCATGCCAGATCTTATTGCGGGACAATTCATCCTTGATAAAACCCGAAAGGTCATTGGCATTGATAATCAGTGCCGCATCAGTGGGTACGGCCTGGATGACATCTGCCTGCTGGATATTGCCCCTCCGCAATTCCAGGATGCTGAAAATGATGATTCCGATAAAAATAACGGCCACTGCGCCGATGGTCACTTTCCTGATCATATGCTTTTAGTTATCCAGTACATGCCCAATTATATGAAAAATATACATAGTCCGGGAGAACAGTCTTTTGAGGTTTTCAAGAGACTGTTGTTTATATCTTTATACTTTCCCCTTTTTTGGAATAATTTTTGCGGTAAGCTATGTTTGCTCTTTTTTGACTGAAATGGGTCTGGTAAGAAGTATCTTAAGTATTCTGATTCTCTCTCTTCTAGTCTATCAAACTTCTGTTGGTCAGCAGATTACTGTTCTTGATCAGGGGACAGGACAGCCTGTTGAGAACGTTGCATTATACAATAAGGATAAATCGGTTTCAGCTATATCAGATGCTTTCGGAAAAGCCGATCTCGGATCTTTTGCGGAAAATGACAGCATTTTTGTACAGCATTCTTCCTATGAACTACGTGGCTATACCCGGCACGAAATGGTCTACGGCAGTGGGCGGGTTCTCCTGAAAAGACGCAATATCATGATGGAGGAATTTGTGGTTTCGGCAGCGAAAGTAAAAGAAAAGAAAGAAGAAACGCCTTATATGATAGATGTACTGGGACCCGAACAGCTTCAGACCACTGCCTACCAGACCAGTGCAGATATCCTCCTTGAATCAGGAAATGTTATGGTCCAGAAAAGCCAGGGCGGTGGCGGAAGTCCTATTCTGCGTGGATTTGAAGCCAATAAGATCCTGCTTGTAGTTGACGGTGTCCGGATGAACAATGCCATCTACCGATCTGGCCACCTGCAGAACTCCATTACCATCGATAACAGCATCCTTGACCGTGTAGAGATCCTGTTTGGTCCATCTTCTATCATTTACGGAAGTGATGCCCTGGGAGGGGTAATACATTATTACACCCGCAATCCCGAATATAACGTTACTCATGCCTCGGTATACGGTCAATTCTCAACCGCCAACCTGGGAAAGATTATACATGGCGATTTCAATATCGGCAAGAAAAAGATTGCCAATACCACCAGCCTGACCTTAAGTGATTTTGGCGATATCCGAAGCGGGAAAAACCGGAAAACGGAATGGGGAGACTGGGGACAGGTGAATCATTATGCAGGCCGGATAGGTGATAATGATTCCACCCTCACTAATCCCAATCCCAATATACAGAAAAATACAGGGTATCGCCAGCTTGATCTGCTATCCAAAACCAGTTATGCGCCATCTGACATGCTGGATCTATTCCTTAACCTCCAATTTTCTACTTCATCCGACATAGACCGCTTTGACCAGCTGAATGATTATGATGGGAATGATATGAAGTTTGCGGAATGGTATTACGGTCCCCAGAACAGGTTCCTTTCCTCCCTGCAAGCCGTCTATAAGAAACAAAACCCCTTATTTAACCACATGACGGCAACAGTGGCCTTTCAGAAGATAGACGAGGACCGGATAACAAGGAGGTTCAGGGTGAATGATAAGCTTTTCCAGGAGGAGGATGTATTTGTGTACACTGCCACCATCGATTTTACCAGATTATTGAAAAAGGGACACCGGCTCATTTATGGATTGGAGGTTAATCATAATGATGTAAGGTCATCCGCCCGATACGAAAACATCACTGACGGTAGCATCAGCGAAGCCCTTACACGCTATCCGGGAGGAGGCAGTCATACCAATGCTGTATCGGCATATGGGAATTACAGAATGCTGGTTAATCCCAAGTTGTTATTGAATATGGGACTCCGATACCATTACGGCATGCTTCGTTCCGATTTTACTGATCCTAACCTGCCTTTTACCGAGATTAAAATCAACAACGGGGCGCTTACGGGCAGCGCAAGCCTTGTTTTCAGTCCCCAGAACACCTGGAAATATAATTTCATCTTTGCCACCGGGTTCCGCAACCCGAATGTAGATGACTATGGGAAGGTCAGGGCCAAAGGGGAATTCGTGACGGTCCCCAACGAAAACCTGGAACCCGAATATACCTATAACCTGGAATTAGGGATCAGTAAAGTCTTCCCCGGGATTGCCACCATCAGCGGCGGGGTATGGTTCACCTACCTGAATAATGCCATTGTTCGTACCAATCATTCATTAAACGGTTCAGATTCACTATTATATGACGGGAATTATTACGGGATCATCACCAATGCCAATGCCAGCCTTGCTACCATACAGGGCATTTCCCTGAATCTTAATTCTGCCCTGCCTGGTAACTTTTCCTTCAAGGGCAGTTTTAATTACATGCTCGGACGGGATATCACCAATGAGGTTCCCCTGGCTCATATTCCCCCGATTTTCGGACGCTTTTCTGCAGGTTATGCCTACCGGAAATTTAACACCGAAGCATATATTGCTTACAGTGGAAGGAAATTCTGGTCGGAACTCTCACCATACGGAGAAGATAATGAAGATGAAGCCATCGCAGATTTTGGATTTCCCGGCTGGTCTACACTCAATCTTCGTGCACAGTACAGGATCAATGAACACTTCGCGGTACAGTTGGCAGCACAGAATATCCTGAATCGGTTCTACAAAGTCTTTGCTTCCGGAGTCGGGGCCCCCGGCCGCAATTTTATATTTACCGTCCGGGCCAGTTTTTGAGCATCCAATTGAATGTCGTTTCTCTCCGCCTCAACCTGTGATATTTCATCCATGCTATAGCCAGGCCTATGAAATAAGCCCGCTTTTTTATATTTTTAATTCATAGGTGGATTTCCCTGTGAAGAAAAATGATATAATTTTTCGAAAGATCTGGTATACCGGATTGCTGCTGATGCTATCCCTGTGGATCATGGGACAGGACAGTACGGATTACCGCCAGCCTATGGTGGCGGGGTCGGATTCTGCTTTGTTCCCGGACCTGCACATGTCGTTTCCAGTAGGTTCAGGGAATAATCAACAACAGATGGTGGATTTCACATTACCTGAACCCATCAGGGTCCTGGTTACCGATGGAGAGGGACAGCCAGTCCCCGGCCAGGTCGTTCTCTTCCGTACAACCAGCCAGCCGGAAGGGTCCACCGGCTTCAGCTGCCAACCGGAAGTCGCCGTTACAGATACTGCCGGTCATGCCTCCTGCCAGATCACCCTTGGATCAGTCCCAGGTCATTACCAGATCCTGGTCCGGACCCAGGGCAATATTCAGGATGATACGCTGCTGTTCCATTTTGAAGCCCGAAGCAAAAACTGGATGATCCTGCTAATATCGGGTTTGCTCGGGGGACTCGGACTCTTTCTCTGGGGGATGAAGTTGATGGGCACCGGTCTGCAGAATTCTGCCGGGGACAGGATGCGGGACATGCTGGGACGCATGACCCATAACCGTTTTGTCGCAGTAGGAATAGGTGCGCTGGTGACCACTATCATTCAAAGCAGCAGTGCTACCAGTGTCATGTTGGTGGGATTTGTCAATTCCCGGCTGATGGATTTTCGTCGGACCATCGGGATTATTCTCGGGGCTATGATCGGAACCACCTTCACGGCACAGATCATCGCTTTCAAGATCACCGATTATGCACTGCTGATCATTGCCATCGGATTTTTTATCTATGCTTTTTCCAGCAAACCCAGGATTAAAAACCTCGGTGAAACGGTACTGGGATTCGGTATCCTGTTCTTTGGCATGCATATTATGTCGGAGGCCATGTATCCCCTCCGATCCTATGCTCCCTTCCTGGATATCCTGGTCAATATGGAAAATCCACTTTTCGGTATCCTTGCCGGCGTGGTTTTCACTGCCCTTATTCAGAGCAGCAGCGCCTTTATCGGGATCATGATCGTATTGGCTTCACAGGGATTGTTAAGCCTCGAAGCATCCATCCCGTTGTTGCTGGGATCTAACCTCGGTACAGCCGTGACGGCCATCCTGGCGAGTATAGGATCAAGCCGCGAGGGATTGAAAGTGGGGATAGCCATGAGCATTGTCAAATTGATCGGTATCCTGATTATGGTCTGGTGGATCCCATCCTTTGCCGGACTGGTTGAATCAATATCGCCCAAAGCCAGTCCTGATATCGTTGTTGAAACACAGGCCGTTGCAGAAGTCCTCCCCAGGCAGATAGCCAATGCCCACACGCTTTTCAGTGTGTTCCTGGCCTTCCTGTTCCTGCCATTCACCAACCTTCTGGCAAGGCTGGTGGATGCAATTGTTCCTCCGGACAAAATAGAGGAGGAACTAAAGCCCCAGACCATGTATCTGGACAGGCGCTTTATCCAGACCCCTTCACTTGGATTGAACCTGGCCAAGCAGGAGGCCATAAGGGCGGGTAACCTTGTACGGGAGATGGGCTATGAGATCATCCTCCCATTCACAGAAAAGTCAGGGGAATCACTTGCAGCTATTAGCAGGAAAGAAGAAACGGTAGATTACCTGGCAACAGAGATCCAGCATTATCTCACTGCACTCACCCGTGAGAATGTGGGACAAAAAAGAGTGGATGAAGCTTTCCAGATCATGTATGTGGTTAATGAATTCGAAAACATTGCAGATATTATTTCCAAGATAATGGCTCGCCGGGCCAGGGCATGGCTGGATTCAGAAGCCGACTTCTCCCAGCAGGGAAAGAAGGAATTGGAGGAATTTCACCAGCATGTCATGAACCAGATGAACCGTTCCATGGAGGTATTCAAGGACCTGAACCTGGAAAGGGCCAGGGAGATGAAAATCAAGTATAAAAAATACAGGCTGCTTGCCATGGAATTCGAAATGCAACATTACCGCAGATTGCAGGATCCTGCCTCACCCTCACTGGAAAGCAGTGAAACCCACATGGAATTGATATCAACGCTAAGAAACATAGCGGGTCATGCCACCAATATTGCCCGGATTTTTATCAGTCAGCTTGAAAAAACCTAGTATGCCTAATGATGGAGAACAATCTAGAAAATACGCCGCGAATAGATCCGAAAATCCACGAAAGCTGGAAAGCTCTCCTGCTGGAAGAGTTTAACCAGCCATACTTCATAGCCCTGAAGCAGTACCTGGTCCAGGAGAAAAAAACCCATGTAATATATCCGCCGGGGAATAAGATCTTTTCGGCCTTTGACCGGACATCCTTCGACCAGGTAAAGGTGGTTATACTGGGACAGGATCCCTATCATGGGAAAGGACAGGCCCATGGCCTCTGTTTTTCTGTGCCCCAGGGCATTACAGCACCTCCATCCCTGGTAAACATCTTCAAGGAACTGAACAATGACCTGGATATTTCCATACCGCCCCACGGTAACCTGGAATCCTGGGCGGACCAGGGTGTCCTCCTGCTGAATGCCACCCTGACAGTCAGGGCCAACCAGGCCGGATCACACCAGAACAAGGGATGGGAAGATTTCACGGACGCTGTGATCAGAAAAATATCTGATGGTAGAGAGGGATTGGTATTCCTGCTATGGGGCAGGTATGCACATGCGAAAGAACAACTGATCGACGGTGACCGCCATCATATCCTGAAAGCCGCCCATCCATCGCCCTTCTCAGCCCATTCAGGATTTTTCGGTTGCCGGCATTTCTCCCAGGCCAACGAGTTGCTGGAAAAGCAGGGAAAAAACCCGATTAACTGGAGCCTTACCTAGGCTCCAGGATCCTGGCTTTTTATCATGGTCAAGAGCATCTTGAACTTCTTCACTGCTTTCACTGCATGAGGTTCTCCTGCCGGCATGATGATGCTGTCACCCTTATTCATAGTATGTACATTATCATTGATGCGGATCTGGGCCGTGCCATCAAGAACCTGTACCATGGCATCGAATGGAGCTGTATGCTCACTGAGTTCCTGCCCCTGGTCAAAGGCAAAAAGGCTAACATTCCCACCGGGAGATTTCACTACTGGTTTGCTTACAATTGACTGATCTGCATATTCTACAGAATTGTCAAGAACCATCACCTGGTCTCTTGGAAACTGGTCTGAAGTCATTTTTTTTATTTTTATCCGTTTGAATTAAATCCACTCCTCTGCCAGGATCTGTCCCTGGATGCCCACCTGTACCGCTTTCACGGGTACTTTCCGCTGGGCCTTTGAGGCGGCAGACTGTACCAGCTGCATGAGACCTCCGCAACATGGTACCTCCATGATCATTACCGTGAGGGTATTTACTCCGGCATCGTCGATCAGAGCTGTTATCTTCTGCTCGTATACCTGCATATTGCTATCAAGCTTTGGACAGGCAATCACCAGGGATTTATTCTGCAGGTGCTTTGAATGAAAGTTACCTAGCGAATAAGCAACACAGTCTGCCGACACTAACAGGTCAGATCCCTGGAAATAACCTGCCCCCGGATTGATAAGGTGGAGTTGAACAGGCCATTGGCGAAGGGCAGAAGGCTGGTCAGAAACAAGCTCTCCTGCAGGTTCGGCCTGCCCGCCGGCCTGGAAGGACATTTCCTGGGAACCCTGGCAACCACATCCGCTCTGCATTTGCAGTCCGGAGGGATCAGGGGCCTGGGTAGGTTGGGATATTTTCTGGGGTTTGCCATGGTGGTGAACCTCCTGAATGATCTCCACCGGGTTAAAGTCAAGCTTCTCCTTGTTTTCCATAAGGAACTGGACACCCTGCTTGAGGAATGCATGTTCCTGGTGATCTTTCAGGTGCTTCATATGGGCTGTTACCACATTCTTTCCCTTTTGTATCATTTCCTTCATAACAGCTATCTCGTCATAGGGCTCCGCCTCCCTCTCTTCGATGGTCAATGCGTCCTGGGGACAATGCCCTACGCATGCACCCAGGCCATCACACATTAAATCGCTGATCAGTACTGCCTTCTCGTCTATGATCTGCAAAGCTCCTTCATGGCAGTTGGGAATACAGATGCCGCAACCGTCACATTTTTCCTCATCTATTTGAATAATCTCTCTTTTCATTTTTGCTCTATTTAGTTGTCACTCAAGATTTTAATTTCACTTAGTGTCCTGCTTTCATAAAAATCCCTGAATTTATCAGAAAATTCTGCCGGCAAATTCCCGAAGACGCAATTCTCAAAGGGACATTTGTCCTCGTCAATACCGCAAAAAGAATGGTTCATTTTGCCTTCTATCAATTCTATGATCTCCAGCAGGTTAACTTTCCCTGCATCTTTTAACATTTCAAAACCTCCTTTTGGTCCCCGTTCAGACCTCAGGTATCCCTGTTTGACAAGGAGTTGCATAACCTTGGCAATATGGTTTCTGGAAAAACCTGTTTTTTCAGCCATCTGGTTTACATTGATAGCCCCCTCCT
>RCNB010002911.1_pt1 | contig 10322 bp, 8 predicted proteins | sample 2041321 | NCBI WGS metagenome assembly RCNB01 (sample SAMN09708232, study PRJNA481090) | Marine sediment metagenome, whole genome shotgun sequencing project.
ACGAAGACCACGTGTGGGCATCTGAAGTGCCACCACCACGGATGTGGCGGGGGAGGGCCGTTGGGTCTGTTCGATCAGATCGTCGAGTGACCCAGCCCGCGGTTGTTCGATCGCGACCTGATTGCCAGCGGCGATCCGCACCCGGACTGTGTGGCCGGCGGCCGCGAGTGGGATAGGAACTTTGACCGCACGAATGGTGTCGGCCTTGTCGACTTGGCGTAGCCGGACGTAGATCGTCACCTCTTCACCCGGATCAACTTCGTCGTAGGCTACCGAGGCATCAGCCACTTGATACACCTCGCGGCTTTGCTGCAGGTCGAGTTCGAGGTCGATCGAGGTAACTCGCGAGCTCTCGAACGGGTTGGCGAACGCGGCTTCCATGAGTCCAAACATACTGAGCTTTGAGAACACCGCGGGGCTCGCGGCGCCCATTGGGGAGAACCCCTGCTCGTCGAGTTCGATGACTCCGTGGCCTTCGATGGCGACCTTGCTCCGTGCGCGAAAGATCACGTCGGTGTTGTCGCCCGCAGTCGATTTCACGGCGTTGGCGATCACTCCGAACACGATGGAAGGGCTGAGGATGCGGTGGCTAGCTACATCGACGCGCCACTCGGTCTTGGGTGCCCCTTCGGCGCCGTTTATCTTCACCCGAACAGGAATGCGTGCTGGCTCGATGTCGGGGTCGATCACAATCGCTGGTTGCCGGTCCTGCACCAGTGCGCCCAGAGGCTGACCCGACTCTGCGATCTTGAACGAGCGGAACTCGCTCACCATCACATGAAGTACCCGCGCGGTCGCGGTGGGAAGTCCGGTCGCCCCGGCCTCCATCATGGGGTGACCGAATGCGAGCGTCCGCCCGGTCTTGTCGACGTAGGTGACGGTGCCGACGCCAGTGATGCTGATGTCACCGCGCGCAAGCTCGACGGCCACCGCGCCTCCCGGCTCGAACGCTTTGGGGCCGCCTTTCGAGCTTCCGCCCACGCTCGATTGCGTAGCCATGAAGCCGAGCGGCTCGAACTCCTTGGCGAGCATGTGGGCGACTGAGTCATGCAGTCCGCCCAGCATGATCGGCGTGGTTGCCCGATGAAGTCCGACGGGGGCCTGCATGTCGACCTGCTGCGCTCGGAGCGCCCGAATCGTGGAGAGGGCGCTTACCTGCTGCTCTCCGCGAAAAGGAGGGAGACCGGCGAATCGTTCATTGGAAGGGGGGACGGTCGATTTGGCGCTCGGTCGACTCGGGAGCGGCTTGGCGCCTGGGAACATCTCGAGCCGAACTGGCCGTTTGAGTTCGGCGAGCATGCTAGCGATGGGGGTTACGCCGACCACGGGGTCGGTTCCATAACTCCATCCGTAGGCGTACGCGCCCGCGAGCCGGCCATCCAAGTAGATCGGGCTGCCGCTCATTCCCGCCACGCCACGCGCTCTATCGAGGAGCGGGTGCGGTGTTCGAATGAGGATCAAATCCTGGTTGGGGCGGAAATTGTGCAGGACGTCGATTACCACGACATCGAATCGCTCGGGCTCGGTCCCCCGAAACACCGAAAGGCCGTACCCTTTCATCCCGGGACGGATCTCATCGACGTGGATGAAACCCGGCGTCGATTGGGCGACGGCGGCACCCAGGAGCGAGACGCTCAATACGAAACACAACCCGGAAAGCAGTCGCTTCACGCTTAGGCAGCCTAGCAGGGCTACTCCGCCGGAGCCGGTGTAAGTTGAAGCGAGTCGATCAAGGCGCGCAATGCCTCGAAGGGAAATGGCTTGGCGAGATAGGCGGTGATGTCTGAAGAGCGCCGCTCCGCAACCGGCCCTATCTGTTGATCATCCATCAAGATGACCATGAGGTCTGGGTTCCATTCACGGAGCCTGCGGGCGACCTCGATCCCGCTCATGCCGGGAAGGCTCGACGCGACCAAGGCCAACTCTGCGTCCCACTGCTCGATCACAGTGAGCGCGCCATCCCCGGAGCTGGTCCCGACCACGCGGTTCCCATCGACCGTCAACATGCGCGCCAAACCCCACTGAAGGTCCGGATCGCTTTCGACGAGCAAGACGCTGCGGTGACGCGGACGAGTCTGTGCGATCGTCCTCGCCGCGCGCTCTAGCTTCTGCTGTCGTTCTTGAGGTGCCATGAAAGGTGCTGGTCGCGTTTTCCTACCGAGACAACAGACAAACGCCTAACGTCCGTCCGTTGTTCCGGCTCCCCGACCGAAGTCCATCATAAGGATGTCAGAGTCGGCATGCAATCGACCCCTAAATCTAGGGGGTTATCGCCAAATTCCATTGAGAAAACAAGGAGCTAGACGGTTGCCCGGGGCGCGAATTGAGCGCTGTTTCCCCGCGACTGGCCGGGCTGCACAGGGTCCTCGCCGTGGAACGTTTGGCCGCTCCGGGCGATTTCTTCGAGTACGGGCGCCGGCGAGAATCTTGGGCCGAGCTGCTTCTCGAGCTCTCGCAGGCGCCCGAGGATCTCCTTGGCGCCCACCTGGTCGACGAAGCGGAAGGGCCCGCCGCGGAACGGAGGGAACCCAAGTCCGAACACCGCCCCGATGTCACCGTCGCGTGCGCTCCGCAGGATGCCGTCGCCGAAGCATCGGCACGCCTCGTTGACGAACTGAAGCGCGCAGCGCCAGGCGATGTCCTCGCTCGTGATGCTCGTATTCGTCGGGCTGACGCCGAGGACTTCATAGACAGACTCGTCGACGCCCTTCTTCTTGCCGCCGTAGAGATAGAAGCCGCGGCCGTTCTTGCGCCCGTAGCGCTTGTCTTCCATGAGCTTCTGCATGCCCTCGGGGGCGCTCAGACGTTCGCCAAATGCTTCGAGCATGATTTTGCCCACTTTGGCACCGACGTCGATGCCGACTTCGTCGGTGAGCTTGATGGGGCCGACCGGGAAGCCCCAGTTCAGCATCGCTGTGTCGATTTTGCCGATGGGCACTCCCTCAGCGACGAGGTGCGCTGCCTCGTTCATCATCGGCGCGAGGACTCGGCTGGTGTAGAAGCCTACGCCGTCGCGGACGACGATGACGTGTTTGCCCTGTCGCTTGCCGAGCTCGACGCAGGTCGCGGTGACCCAGTCGGCAGTGTCGTCGGTGACGATGATCTCGAGGAGCGGCATTTTGTGGACTGGAGAGAAGTAGTGCATCCCGATGACAGTCTCGGGGTGCTTGCTGGCCGCCGCGATCTGAGTGATCGGGAGTGAGGACGTGTTCGATGCGAAAATCACGTCATCTCGGCCCGCGGCCTCCACATCGCGGACCATCTGGCCCTTCAGCGCGAGGTCTTCGAAAACCGCCTCGATGACCACATCGGCATCCTGCATGCCAGCGTAGCTCGTCGTGCCGGTGGTCTGGAGCATCAGCGCATCCGCCTGTTGCGCCGTGAGTCGCTTACGCTTCACCCGGCCGTCGATGATGCCCCGGATGTACCGGAGGCCGGCCATCACCCCGTCTGCGTCTCGGTCCTTGAGGCGTACGGGCGTCTTGGCGACCGAGGTCGTGACATAGGCAATGCCCGCGCCCATGAGGCCCGCACCCAGCATGCCCACCTTCTTGACCTTGCGTGGCTTCACCTCTGGATCGTCGACGCCCGAGTCCTTCTTCAGCGCAGTCGTGGCGAAGAAGAGGCTCATCAGGTTGGCCGCTTCGGGCGTGGTGAGCAGTCGGCCGAACGCGCGCGCTTCAGCCGCGAGGCCGGCCTCGAACCCGCCTTCGAGACCCGCTTTAACCACGTCGATGATGAGATCTTGTGCCGGGTAGTTGCCGCGGGTCTGCTTGTGCAGTTGCTTGCGTGCCTGGTCGAAGAGGATCTTTCGACCGACGGGGTTCTTGGCAAGCGCAAACTCAGTCACCGCGTCTTTGTCTCGAAGCTGGTCGATGAAGCTGTCGCGTTTGGGCTTGTATCCAACTCGGGCGAGTGCCAGCTGAGCGGCCGTTTCGAGCAGGATCGATGGTGGCACGACCTCGTCCACGAGGCCGAGCTTGCGAGCCTTTTTAGAGTCGAGCTGCTTACCGGTGAGCATCATGTCGAGTGCCGGTTGCACGCCGACGAGTCGTGGCAGTCGCTGCGTACCGCCTGCGCCGGGGATCAAGCCTAGCTGCGACTCGGGAAGGCCGAGCTTCGTCTTTTTGCTGTCGCTCGCTACACGCGCGTGACAGGCGAGCGCGACCTCGAGGCCGCCGCCGAGGGCCACGCCGTGGATGGCCGCCACTACGGGCTTCGAAAAATTCTCGATACGGGCCATCGCTTTGTGGCCTTCGAGCGAAATGCGCTCGCCCTCCTCGGCGGAGTTGACGGTCTCCAGCATCGTGACGTCGGCGCCTGCGATGAAGCTGTCCTTCTTGCCCGAAGTGAAGACGACCGCCTTGATGTCAGGGTCGTTCTCGACCTCACCGAACACCTTTGTGAAGGTTTCGACGAAATCCGCCTTGAGCGTGTTCATCGGCTCGCCGGGAAGGTCCATGCGAACGATGGCTACGCCGTCGTCGCGTTTCTCGATGGTCAGTCCTTCGTTCGCCATCACTCTGCCTCCAACACCATGGCTGCGCCCAAGCCGCCGGCCGCGCAGGCCGTGCAGAGGGCTAGGTTGCCGCCGCGTCGCTTCAGCTCGCGGAGGGTCTGTGTGATCTGCCGGGCGCCGGTCGCGGCGAACGGGTGTCCGATCGAAATCGATCCGCCCGTCACATTGAACTTGTCCCAGTCGATGTCGCCGATCTTCTCCGATCGGCCTAGATTTTTTTGTGCCCATTCGGTCGACTCGAATGCCTGGGTATTCGAAAGAATCTGAGCGGCAAAGGCTTCGTGCATGTCGACGAGGTCGAGGTCCGAGAGCGTTACGCCGGCGCGGTCGAGGGCGATTGGCGCGGCGTAGGACGGGCCCATGAGGAGCTGTCCTGCTGGGTCGAGGGCGGCGAACGCATAGCTGCGGATGAAGCCAAGGACGTCGAAGCCGGCGGCTTTGGCCTTGTCCTCACGCATGAGGAGGAGCGCGCTTGCCCCGTCGGTGAGCGGCGAGCTGTTGGCTGCGGTTACCGTGCCGTGTGCGCGGTCGAAAGCGGGCTTGAGTTTGGCGTACTTCTCGATGTTGGTGTCTTTGCGAATGAGGTTGTCCTCGCGAATCGCGTCGTTGAATCGATTGGGTACGAAGACTTCCATCACCTCGTCATCGAACTTGCCCTCGGCCCATGCTGCGGCGGCGAGCGAGTGGCTTCGGTGTGCGAACTCATCCTGGGCCTCGCGGCTGATGTGATTCTCCTTCGCCATCTTCTCTGCGCTGTCGCCCATGGAGAGGCCGGTCGAGAATTCCTTGATGGCGGGGGGCACCGGAGCGAGGTCTCGCGGGCGAAGTCCGGCGAAGGCCTGCATTCGCTCGCCGATGCTGCGTGCTTTGGTGGCTGCGATGAGGGCCTCGGCGAGTCGCTTCGAAACCGTGATCGGCACATTGCTTGCACTGTCGGCGCCCCCGGCGACGCCTGTATCGATCGTGCCGGCCATGATCGCTTCAGCGACATTCACTGCGGACTGGTAGCTCGTCGCGCAGGCGCGGGAGACGCTGTAGGCGTCGATGCTTTTTGGCATGCCTGTCGCCAGGACGATCTCCCGGGCGATATTCGGCGCTTCGACGGACGGAACGACCTGCCCGTAGACCACCTGCTGGATTTCTTTGGGGTCGAGGTCGATCCGCTGCAGCATTTCGGAGACCACGATGTTGGCGAGGTCGAGGGCGCTGACCTCTCGGTACGCCGACCATTGTTTCGCGAAGGGTGTGCGCAATCCGGCTACGATCGCCACGCGCTTTCCATTAGATTCCATGCGCCGAACTCCTGAAAATGAACCGCTATTCAGTGAAGGCAAGAGCCTGGAACCGGCCCCCATTGATGTCAAGCGAGCACACCGTCGTTGACCGAACGGTGAGGGCCCCTAGACTCAGTCGGTGCGTCACCTGCCACTAGTGCCTAGCCGGTCTGCCGTGTACGAAGACTGGCCCGCCAGGCCGGATGATTTCAACGCGATCCCGCTTCTGCGGGATTCCCGCGAACGGCGATACACCTATCTGCGCCTGAGCGTGACCGATCGCTGCGATCTTGCGTGTGAGTACTGCATGCCGCCGAGCGGCGAGGACGACCACGCGATTCGCCGCGACCTGCTCACGTTTGAAGAGGCTGCGCGCGTGGTGTCGGTGTTCGCCGCCGCTGGGATTCGCCGGGTGCGGTTCACGGGTGGTGAGCCCTTGGTGCGCAAGGACATCGTCCGCCTCGTCGAGCTCGTGCATCGGCGCACCGAGGTCGAGCAGCTGGTCATGACGACGAACGCCACGCGGCTGTCCGAGCTCGCTCGGCCTTTGCGTGACGCGGGCCTGCACGGTGTGAACATCTCCATCGACACCCTGGATGCGGACCGGTTCGCGGAGATCACCCGCGGTGGTGATCTCGGACGTGTGTTGGCGGGGGTTCACGCGGCGCTCGATGTCGGGCTCGAAGTGAAGCTCAACACGGTCCCGCTTCGGGGTCGCAACGATGACGAGCTGGGCCGTTTGGTCGAGTTCGCCTGGTCTCTCGGAACCACCCCACGGTTTATCGAGCTGATGCCGCTGGGGGAGGGCGCGAAGCTTCCGCAGAAGATGCGAATGAACGCCGACGACGTTCTCGAGGTCCTCGGGGGCCTCGTGTCCGACGAGGCGGGTGTCGGGATCGAGGGGCAGGGCCCGGCGCGTTACATGTCCGCGGCCGACGGATCGGGACATCGAGTCGGCTTCATCACCCCGATTAGCAACGAGTTTTGCGACACCTGCAATCGAGTCCGGGTCACCGCTCGAGGGGACATTCGGGCTTGCCTCGCTTCGCGGCGGGCGATCAGCCTCCGCAACATCATCCGTGCCGGCGGCTCCGACCTAGACCTCGCCTGGGCCATGGTCTGGTCGCTGTCGGGCAAGGACCGCGGGCATAATTTCCTCGAATCGTCCGAGGACGAGCACGAACGCGTCGGGATGAGTCTCATCGGCGGATAGGCTACAGGGGCGTGGTGTTGATTAGGATCATGGTGGTCTGCCTGTTCATGGCAGCCTGTTCGAGCGAACCAACGGACCTTCAGGTGTGGACAGTCGCGGACCACGCGCAGCCGCCTGATACACAAGTCGACCCCAACCGGGTTCCCCAATTAGAGCGCCCGGACATGAGCGTCGGCGAGCTCCTTTGGCAGAGAAACTGCGCGGTTTGCCACGGGACCGATGGCCGAGGCGGGCGCGAAGCCAAAGTGAACTTCGCAAGCTCCGAGTGGCAGCAAGGTATCAGCGACGCCACCATCGCCAGAACAATCGTCGGCGGCAACCCCCCCGCCATGCCCGCCTTCGCCGAACTCCTATCCCCCGACCAAATCACCCACCTAGTAACCCACCTAAGATCCCTAGCCCCCCAATAAAAGGGGTCAGACCCCTTTTTCGAAGGGTTAAAAACGCAGTGGCGAAGAAGGGGACAGTCCCCTTTTCGGAGGGGTTAAACGTTTTCGGCTAGGAACTGGGCGATTAGGTCGGCTACGGAATAGACGCGGAGGAAATCACCGTCTGCGAGCGACTGGACGTGGGGGCGGGTGTTGGTGCAGGCGATTCCCTGAAGGGCGCCGCTGTCGCGAATCCTGTCGAGCGACTCCTCCGCGAACACGCCGTGGGTGCATACAGCGTAGACCTCACTTGCGCCGGCGTCCCGGTAGGCCTGCGCCGCCGAGATCAGGGATCCGCCCGTGCGGATCATGTCGTCGTAGATGACCACGGGGCGATCCTGAACGTCCGCGGCGAGGGCGGTGATCTCCGTCTGCGTGTCGGATAGGCGGCGTTTGAAAACGAAGGCCGCGTCGACGAGGAGGCCGTTGGCGAGGCTCTCGACCCATTTCGCTCTCCCCGCATCGGTCGCGCCTAGAACGAAATCTTCTCCGCCAAAATCGCGAATCGCTTGGAGCACGACCGAACGGGCATGCAGGTGAACCGGGCGAATGTCCCCCGAGAAGTACTGGGGGATGCCCTCAGAATGCAGATCGATGAGCACGGCGCGGTTCCCGGAGCCGGCCGCCGGGATCGAAGACAGCAGACGCGCCCTATTCTTTGCGGCGACGATCTCCCCTCGCCTCGAGGATCGCTCCATCGTTTGATAGCCGAACCAAGGCAGCACGAGTGTCAGCGTGTGGGCCCCAAGGTGCACCAGCCCGCATGCGAGGTCGTAGATCTCGAGCGTGTCTGAATCGTCGACCGTGCCGCCGACCAAGACGACATCGTGGCGTGCGCATTCGGTTTCGATGCGACGGTATCGCTCGCCGTCGGGGAAAACTCTGCGCTCCACCACCCCCAAGTCGAAATCACCGGCACCGGCGATGTCCTCGCCGAGCTCTTCGTAGCGTTCTGTTGCGAACAGGAGCGTGGGTAGTGTCATATGAATCTCCCGCGCAGGATAGACTGATTTCGCACGCTAGTGGTTGGCCAAAACGTCCAGAAGCACTTCGGGTAAATCGGTCATGATGCCGTCGACCCCCACCGCCAGCAGTTCTTCCATCTCGACGGGATCGTCGACCGTCCAGACGTGGACCTGAATGCCGTGACGATGCGCGGCTTCCACGAACTGAGGGGTGATGACCTTCATGCCCCGGAAGTGCGGCGGAATCTGAAGGGCGTCGAACGCGAACATGGCGTGCTTGGAGACCCCACCCAGAGCGCGTGCCCAGAATCCCAGCGCACCCTTTCGACCCGGCGATGTCGCCACCCTCCCGCGGCTGTGCTTTCGAAATGCGTCGGTCATCTCGTCGTGTTCCGAAGCCACGAGCACCCGGTCGTGAATTCCATGATGCTCGATGAGCTCCCAGAGCCGACGCGGGATGGAAGGGTCATCCGGCTTGATCTCCAAGTTGTATCGAACGTGTGGGTCCAGCTCGAGCGCCTCTTCCAGGGTGGGGATCCGGGCGTCCGCACCCCGGAACGCGTAGCTCCCATCCTCGATGAAATGGTAGCCAGCGTCGAGCTGCTGCAGTTCAGCGAGAGTGTGGTCCCGTAGGTTGCCTTGACCACTGGTCGTTCGTTCGAGCGTCCGATCGTGGAAGCATACGAAGTGACCGTCGGACGTCTGGTGCACGTCGGTTTCGATGTGCGTGTACCCGAGAGCGACCGCATTGCGAAACGCCAACAGTGTGTTCTCGGGCCGGCGCTTGGCGCCACCGCGATGGGCAAAGGCTATCGGGGTCGTCGGGCCGAAGTACGGGCGAGGCATCGAGCAGCTAGCATAGCGCGCTTTGTCTCTTCTACAGCGCAACACTTGTCGGTCGGCGATTTTCTGTCCATCGTGGCGCTCGAAGGGGGCCGCGAATGGCGAAGGACTTGGCGGGAAAGGTCGCGATCATCACCGGAGGCGCCGGGGGCATCGGCAAGGCATTGGCGGAGGAACTGGCACAAGTCGGCTGCTACGTGGTCCTGGCCGACATCAACGGCGACCTATTGGAGCGAACCGCTGACGAGCTTCGCGCAGCCGGCGCTCAACTCGATGCGAAGATTGTGGACGTACGTGACGCGGCTCAAGTCGAGTCGCTCGTGCGGAGCGCTTTCGATGAGTTGGGTCGCATCGACTACCTGTTCAACAACGCCGGAGTGAATGTCTGCGCCGAGCTCCGAGACACGACGCTCGAAGATTGGAACTTGCTGATCGACGTCAATCTGCGCGGCGTCGTGCACGGCGTGCACGCCGCGTACCCCATCATGTGCGAACAGGGCTTCGGACACATCATCAACACCGCCTCGGCGGCCGGACTAGTGCCCGCCGCGGCGGAGGGTGCGTACGCCGCGACGAAGCACGCCGTTGTCGGTCTGTCGCTCGCTCTGCAGATCGAAGCCGCCTCGTTTGGGGTGAGGGTGAGCGTCGTGTGCCCAGGCTTGGTCGATACGCCGATTCTCGACTCCACCAAGTACGTCAACCTAGACCCTGAAGCCATCAAGAAGATCGCTCCCGAGAAACCGATCCCGCCCCGCAAGGCCGCTCGTCGGATCCTCCGCGGGGTCGAACGCAATCAGTTCTACATCGTCATTACCGCTACCGCGCACGCGCTCTGGCGGCTTCACCGCTACATGCCGAGAACGTCGCTCCGAGTCGGGCAGATCGCGGCGCGCATGTTTCGGGACAGACGCGTTGAGAGCGACTGAGCTCAGATGAACTCGCGTCCGATACCGATGACCCGAAGGGCGCGGTAGTGAATCTTGAACTCGGCCGGTCCAACCCCAGGCGCTTCACCGTCGATGTCCATCCATGCGGTGTTGGCGAGCATGTCCACTTCGACGTGTTTGCCACGGTACGTAC
>RCNB010002912.1_pt1 | contig 10322 bp, 12 predicted proteins | sample 2041321 | NCBI WGS metagenome assembly RCNB01 (sample SAMN09708232, study PRJNA481090) | Marine sediment metagenome, whole genome shotgun sequencing project.
ACAATGGAATAAATCAATAATTACTACCGCTATGAACACGAAAACTTCAAATCAAAATACAGATATTTTATTGGGTGTAGGGTTAGACATTCTACATAGAGAGAGCACGGAATGGCTGGATACTATTGCCTTCTGGAAAGACGAGACCAAGTTCTTCGCCGATCTGTTGCACAAAAAAGAGGGCAGGGAAATGGAATATGGCAAAATGCTAAGCCATCTGGACAAGATCCATGAGAACCTGTTCGACTATCTGGTGGATGATATTATCAGTCATGAAAAATTATTGGCCCGTTTGGAAAAAGGCGAAAAAGGACTTGCGGATGCCGATTACAGAGATAGTCACAAAAACCTAAAGAAATGTATGGAACTTTTTACGAGCGATTTCCGCGAGTTTAATAAAATGGTCTTTGGGTATGTTAAAAAACTTTGAACTGAAAGGTTGAAGAAGTAAAAACCGGCAAACAAATTTATAAGGCACGACTATGGAAATCAACATTTTCATGAAAGAATACGGGACAGCGGAAAGCATCGTCTCGATTTATAGAAAATGCCAATGATATTTAACAACTTTAAAGACTCTTATAAAGATTGTCCTTGTCTTTACTTTAAATAAATCACTAGCCAAAAACATGGTATGGCCATTTATATCTTTAAGAGAAAATGGTCTGGGAAACACCTCTTTTTTGGCATGTTATTGCTACATATACCTTGAAAGAAATCTAAAAAATTCCTTTTTCAAATCTGCATAGATCTGTCGTTGGGTCTCCATACGGTTCCTGAATTCCAGATGTTTTTTTACGAGTATGGTATCCAGAGCATCTTGTCCCGTTTTTGTTTGGGCGGCTATACGAATCTCATGTTGCTCTATAGCTTCCTGAAAATCGTCTATCACACCACCATGAAGGATAAATTCATTTTGATAATGTTCTAATTGCGCCAATACTTTGTTATCGGTCCACCGGGTTACAAGTTCACTTAGCCTGTTTTTAAAGGATTTTAACTCGTCTTCCCAAAATGCAAGTTCGGACCGCCATTGTCGGTGCTCAAAATGCAGGTCTTCATTGAAGAGTACTTCTTCCAGTTTTTGTGTTTTTTCCATGATGACTTTGTTTTTATTAGTTTATTTATTCAGTGCTATAATTTCATTCCGGGGTGTGGGTCCACCTGACCAAAAGGGCAGCGATCTCTTGAATGGAGACGCCACGCTCTGAATGAAAAAGTATGCTGCCTTTGCTATTCACTCTTTGCTCTTGACCAGTTCTTTTATGCCTCTTTTCCCCAAGACCTTCTCCAGATCCTCTTTTTCAACCACTTCTTGTTTTAAGAGGAGCTGCGCCAGTTTTTCCAGTTCGTCACGATGTTCCAACAGTAAGTTTTTTGTTCTTTCATAGGCCGTAGTCACCAGCTCCTTTACTTCCTTGTCGATCTGTTGCGCCATATTTTCGCTGTAGGGTTTCCCCAATAACCGTTCATTTTGTCCAGTGGAGTCGTAGAAACTGATAGGGCCTATCTCCTCATCCAGACCATAGTAAGCTACCATGCTATAAGCTTGTTTCGTTACCTTTTCTAAATCGTCCAAAGCCCCTGAGGATGGCTCATTAAAAATAATCTCCTCGGCGGCACGGCCACCTAAGGAGGCACAAATTTGGTCCATAAATTGCGATTTTGTCACAATTTGCCTTTCTTCTGGCAGGTACCAGGCGGAACCTAAAGATTTCCCTCGCGGTATGATGGACACCTTAACTAAAGAATCTACATTTTTAAGGTACCAACTAACCACGGCGTGCCCCGCCTCGTGGTGTGCCACGATTTCTTTTTCTTTGGGCGAGATGATCTTGCTTTTGCGTTCCATACCACCGATGACCCGATCACGGGCATCCAAAAAATCTTCTTGTTCCACTGTCTTTTTTTTCTTTCGGGCCGCGATCAGTGCAGCTTCATTGCAGATATTGGCGATGTCGGCCCCCGAAAATCCTGGACTCAATTTGGCCAGCAGTTCCACATCTATATTTTTTGAAAGTTTTAGTGGACGCAGGTGTACACCAAAAATTTCTTTCCGTTCCTCTTTGGTGGGCAGTTCCAGATAGATATGGCGGTCAAACCTTCCAGGGCGTAGCAGGGCCTTGTCCAGCACATCGGGGCGGTTGGTGGCAGCCAGAACAATGACACCTGTGTTGGGGCCAAAGCCGTCAAGTTCCGTAAGCAGCTGGTTCAAAGTACTTTCTCGTTCATCATTGGCCTGAAAGGCATTGACTTTGCCCCGCGAGCGACCCACGGCATCTATTTCATCGATAAATATGATACTCGGTGCTTTTTCCTTGGCCTTTTTAAAGAGGTCGCGCACTCTGGAGGCTCCCACGCCCACGAACATTTCTACAAATTCGGATCCCGACATGGAGAAAAAGGGAACCTGAGCCTCTCCCGCAACGGCTCTGGCCATTAAGGTCTTTCCTGTTCCGGGAGGACCTACCAACAACACGCCTTTGGGGATTTTGGCGCCGAGCTTCGTATAGGTTTCGGGATTTTTTAGAAAATCCACCACTTCCATGACCTCGGTCTTGGCTTCTTTTAGGCCTGCAATATCTTTAAAGCTCGCTGTACTTTTAGTGCCTTTTTCCGCAAGTTTGGCGGTCGATTTTCCAAAATTGAAAAGGGGATTACCACCTGCACCTCTGCCACCCATTCGCCGTAGCATGAACATCCAGAATAAAATGATAATCCCAAAGGGCAAAAGCCAGGACAAAATACCGATCCAACTGGTACGGGACTCATAGTGTACATTTATTTTTTCTGAAGGGGAAAAATCTTCTTGGGCCCGTTGTAATTTGTCCTCAAAAGTCTCTACCGAGCCGATGGTCATGCGGTATTGTGGCCCTTCTTCAGCACGGAACAACTTTTCGCCAACCTCTTTGTGCCTTGGGTCTCCCAAGCGGTCTTTTTTGATATAGATTTCTGCGAATTCTTTGTTCACTACCACAATTTTTGCTACCTCCTGTTGCGCCAAAAGGGTGTCTTGCAGAAAAGACCAATTGATTTCTTTAGTGCCCGAAACAGGATTGGAAAAAATGAAAAACCATAATAATAGTCCGAATAACAAAAAGTAGAGCCAATTGAAACCGTATCCCCCATAGGGCGATTTGGGATAGTTTTTATTGCTTCCCGAAGTATTGGATTTTCCTTTGTTATTTTTATTAGACACTTGCTTCATTCTTTTCCAAAATTATTTTAAATGAATGGATTCTAATATGATGTAGGTCATTTCCAATTTCTCTATCCTCCCTTTAATTTGTTATTCAAATTGAAAGTGATGGGAAACAGAGATCTATTTAAATCAGGAATACTATTTATTATGGTCATAGTTTTATTGCTATTGGCAAGATGTGGACCGGTTGTAGTTACTTCCCGGCCCAACAATCCGCCGCCGCCTTGGTTTTATCCAAACCGGGTAGAGGTGGTGCGCTATGTCTATTTTCCCGAATACATGATTTACTATGATCTGTCGGCAAGTACCTATCTGTATTTGGACGGAGACGTTTGGGTGCGGCGAAACGTTTTGCCAGCGCGTTACCGAAGCATCGATTTAAGACGATCTCGATATGAGCGGATCCGAAATTATAATGATGACAACATTAGGAGATACCATGACGAGAATAATGCCAATCGAGGCAGGAGCAATAGGAATACCCCTGGAAGCAATAGAAACAATAGTAGAAGTAATCATTAAACAGTTGTTGAATTAATTAAAAGTCATGAGAAAATAAAAAGGGGGTGTGATGCTCGAAGGAGTATATGAAAATATGCCTGAAAAAGAATACTATGCCTTTGGTCTTGATTTTTGATCCGTTCTACACGGGAGAAGCCATTATATTAATGTCAAAAAAAAACAGGAAGCCGAAACTTCCTGTTTTCCATAAAGAAATGGAATTCATCAACACTTTTTATCAATCTCTTAAACCATTTTATTGCTAAAACGACCTAACTGACCGATTGGAGTACCAACTGCATTCGTTTCCTTTACTATGACCTTTACCATTTTGCAACGATGCCGATCAATACTTTAAAGAAACTGGAACATTTGCATGTTCCAGTTTCCAAGAAAGTGTAAAAACCACCTTTGACCGCTTTGCGTAATTTTGAGTGAAACCTATTGCTAGGCCATAGCTAAAACCACACGGCATGGGGCATTTTAGACACCTTCATATACTAGACCTTATTACTCCCCACGAATAATAAGTCTATTGTTATTTATGATGTGTAGAAGTCGATCAGACTCCGTTTTCAAAGAACTATTCCATTCAACTTTGATGCTAAACTAAGGGATGGCATCCAAGTTCAAAATGACCTGCGTCAGTTTGATACTATTTTTTGGAAAAAGAAACCGGAACACCCAAATGTTCCGGTTCCCCTGAAGATGCTTTCCGATCCGATTACCGCTTACACTGACCTCAACAAAATTTATCGCTAAACCCTATTGTGATTCAAATGGTCTAAAGGATTTCATGCCTCTTCCATCCTGTCAAGCCTTAATTCCCCCGAAGAAGGCTTGTAAATTTTTCAAAGAGCTTTATTATTCTTAAATAAAGTGCTAAAATACAGGGTAAACTTCTAGTTCCAAATGACCTAGATCAGTTTGGGGATTTTTTTTGTTTTTTTAACAGTATTATTTTCTATCCACTCATATAGTTTGTCCGCATCTTCCTTATTACAAAGTTGTGTGCCAGGATGAAGCGTAGCGGCCGAGCCAAATGCCACGCCATATTTTACGGCTTCCCCTATTGATTTTCCATGGGTTAGGCTGAATACCATACCAGCGACCATACTGTCGCCTGCACCAATGGTACTTTTTTGATGTACCGTAGGGGCGGGAATGTATTCCATTTCATTTTTCGATGCCCATAAAGCCCCTTTTGCACCAAAGTAACCTTCGAGTTATTGGAACAGTAAAATTGGTTGACATCAAAGAGTTTCGTTAGTTCGATAAGATATCGTGGAAAAGCTTAATTTTCTTTATGCAGTGCCATGTCTTTTTATTGATATTCTTTTCAGGTGTCCTAATGGCGGATCTGGTTTCTTACTTCTAAAAATCTTTGCAGATTGATATAGATCATTGCTGGTGGATTTAATTCTTATGATATTTAGGGAATCATAAACAGAAGTAACATGAGACACACAAAAATATTTGACCGACACGTAGAAGAATATGAGAAATGGTATGAAGACTATCCAGAAGTCTATCAATCCGAACTTGCCGCGATTAGGGAGCAATTATTAAAACTACCGGAAAATATTAGGGGCATTGAGGTGGGTTTGGGCACCGGAAGATTTGCCCTTCCTTTAGGAATTAAAGAAGGCGTAGAGCCCTCTAGCGAAATGGCCGAAAAGGCCATCAACAGGGGAATAGAGGTTATCGCAGGCTTAGCTGAGCAACTTCCGTACGGTGACCTGCAATTCGATTTTGTACTTTTTGTAACCATTTGCCATTTGGCTAGTTTAAGGAAAGCGTTGGCCGAAGCGCACAGGGTCTTAAAACACGAAGGTTCTGTGTTGATCGGATTTTTAGATAAGGATAGAAGTGTGGCGAAACAATATATCGAAAAACGCCATCAAAGTACGTTCTTCGCAAAGGCCAATTTTTATACCGTAGACCGAATACAGACATTACTAAAGGATGCAGGATTCAAAAACCTGGAATTCAACCAGACCCTTTTTGGCGACTTAGAGGAGATCGCGGAAATACAAATTCCGAAACCAGGCTTTGGAGAGGGCTCCTTTGTGGTGGTAAGAGCCTTTAAGAAGTAAAAAGTCCTGTTTTTAGCCTTTGTTCGAGAATGGTATTTTCCTCTAACAATGCAATCGCTTCTTGATCAGAAACCTGTTCGAACTTTTCATAGAACTGGCCAACGGCCTGAAAATTATAAGGAACAGGCAAACGAAGCACTACTTGATTTAAAGGAACAAAAGATCAGGGGCACAAAAGTGTTGCAAATACTTTAGAAAATAATCCACAGAACTGATAACGATCATTTAAAGAAGCTTCCAAAACGTGTAACTTTTCTCTCAATTTTAAAATAGTTAAAATGTTGGGCGAACAAAACACACCGAAAGAACTATTGACCGCTTTCCTCCATGATGCCCAATGGTGGAAATCGGCCCTTGGATATATTGAAACTGAAACCCGGTTTATAGATCAGTTATTGAATGCCCATATATACAAAGAAAACACACCCAATCTTTTTGAGCGCTTACAAAAGTTCAAGCATGAAATAGAGACCATAGGCAGGGAGACGAAGAACTTAAAGAAAGAAATCGCCGAATATGAGGACAGGTTAAAAGGATTTTTGGAACGTCAGGACTTTTCTTGCGATACCGATTACCTGGAAAAACATATGGAATTAAAAGATCGTTTTGAGGAATTCTATACCGGTCTTAACGATTACAAATCAAGGGTGTTTAATTATATAGGAGGGATGCTTTAAGTGCTCCTTAAGGTGAAAAAGGAGCTATTGAATACACAGTAACCTAAAAAAGAAACGGAAAATGTCAATCTTTGAAGCTTATGAATCAGGGAAGCACGAAAGTAAAGTATCTCATTTCGCCGCTATTGTAAAGTTGGCGATCATAGATGGCCCTATCAATCCCGAAGAAGAAACTGTTTTGAAGCGTTTGGCCTTTAAGCTCGATGTTTCAGAGGAAGAAGTGAAGCCCATTCTTAAAAATCCCGGGAAGCACCACTTGATGCCACCCTATTCGTTGGAAGAACGTATTGAACGGCTCCATGATCTGTGCAAGATTATCTATGCCGACCATGAAATTGATGAAGAGGAGCGAAATTTGATTTTTAAATATGCCATTGGACTTGGTTTTACGACGGAGAGGGCAAATAAGGAAATTGAAAAAAGTATGCGGGTGTTTGGGGGCGATATGGAATTAGAGAATTGATGGGTTCCAGTGCGTGCGGGAAAGATAGTGTTGGAGATAAATTCATCAAAAACGACGATAAGCACTTTGATTTCATCTATTTTCTAAAGAGCAGGATAAGTAGCTATTAATGGCATAAAATTACTCCGGCAGTATACGATAAAGGAAAGGATATCAATACCAGACCAATCTTGGATATAAAAACAAGACCTTGAATCTTTTTCCTGGCACCAACGAGTAGTAAAATAAGAAGTAGTATTATCCAAACATAAAAATAAATGGACCTGCTATCATCAAAAATCCCGCAAAAACATTTCCCCCGGTATTTAAGTCACACCCTAGCAGATATCCAAAGATGCTTAGCGGAATTAGTAACCATATCCAATTTTTCTTACTCCATTCGCTAAGTACACTTCTATTAACAGGTTCAGTTTTTACTTTCTGTTCTTTATACCATTCCTGGGCTTCTCTGCTAAATAGAAGTATCAGGGCATACAATAGAATTTACATTTGAGCTATGGAGACAATTCCTATAAAAGGACTCATCAGGAATTCACCAAAAACAAGAAATGGGTATCCTATCATTCGTATTATAAAGACAACCAATAAAGTAATTCTTGCCCAATTTTTCCCTTGCCCAATTTTAAAACCCAGGAAACCTATTATCAGAAATGTGATTATGCCAAAAGCTTTTGGATCTGATAGTATTTTTTGATCTGTCATTGTTTCATAAAGTACCGACTTTATAAATCCAACCAATAGAGATAAGTAAACCAGGTTGGCCGCTTTTTTAAATTTTTTCGGCATTTCTGTTAATGTTATTTCTACTTCCATATATGGTTTTAAAATTTCTGTCGACTAGTATTATAAATTCCGGGAAAAGTATTTATACTGAAGATAAACCACATCTAAACAACTGCTCTTTCAATGCTACAAGCTCGAAATTTAGTTCCTATTTCTGAATAAACCACACTAACACTATTATAGATAATTTAACTACCTTGGAAAGGTAACTACCAACCAATACTTCTTCTTTTTCTATGGCTCTCTTATGGCAGAAATTATAGTGAGGACCGCTTCAGCTCTTTAAGGCAGATTACTAAACAAAATATCGACAAACTCGGACTTGCTTGGTCAATTTACCTTGGCGGTTAAACAAAAGATGGAGATGTTTTGTGATATTTCAGGATTGGGACTTCCTGGGAATGATTATTATGGAACGTATTGACGAATATCATTGTTTATTGAATGAATAGTTCTTATCCTGTCGTTTCTCTTTGAATAGATTAACGATAAATAAAACTGTACAGCTCCATGATAAACGGCATTGACAACAAGATTTTAAAACGCATGATCTCTGTGAGACGGGACTTTCATCAGCATCCCGAATTGAGCTTCCAGGAAAAACGCACCTCGGAAGTTATTTGTTCTAAGCTGGACAGATTGAAAGTAAGCTATCGCCGTACGGGAAAAACCGGGGTTATAGCAGATCTCCCCGGTCGGGAAGGAGCACCGATAATAGCGCTAAGGGCGGATATTGACGCATTACCGATCCTGGAAGAGACAGGACTGCCTTTTTCTTCTATCTATCCCGGAATTATGCATGCCTGTGGTCATGACGGACACACCGCCATGCTCCTCGGAGTAGCGGAAGTGTTGTCAAGAAAGAAAGATCTCCCGGCACCAATCCGACTGATATTTCAGCCGGCTGAAGAAAGCGGTCCCGGTGCCAAAGCCATGATAAAAGCCGGCGCCCTGGAAAACGTGGCGATGATTTTCGGCGGACATATAGACCGGCATTTTCCTACCGGCACTCTAGTGGTTACCGAAGGTACGGTAAACGCCTCTACCGATTATTTCCATATCGAGATATCCGGACAGGGTGGCCATGCTGCCCAACCTCACGAAGCGGTAGATGCAGTTGTTGTGGGTAGCCTGATGGTAATGGCCATCCAAACCATCGTCTCGCGGGAAACTAATCCTGCTCACCCCGCTGTCATTTCAGTGGGCCGGTTTAAGGCCGGCGAAGTAGCTAATGCCATAGCTGGCCAGGCGGTACTTGAAGGCACTATCCGTACCCAGGAAGCCTCTGTCCGGGACCATTTTATTAAAGCCTTACGGCGGATAGCCAAATCAGTTGGCAGTCTGCACGGGGCGGGCGTTAAGGTGAGTATCCACACCGGAAATCCCATGCTGGAAAATTCTGTTGAAATGGCAGCTATTAGCCGGGAAGCGGCAATCAAGGTGGTAGGTGAAGACCAAGTCACGAAACTCCGCCTTGCTAATATGGGAGGAGAAGACTTCGGCTACTATTTGAAAGAGGTGCCGGGATGTTACATCCGCTACGGAGCCAGTATATCCGGAAAGATCAATTCCCCGGCGCATTCGAGCCGCTTCGACTTCGACGAAAAGGCAATGGCCTGGGGAGCTGCCTGGCTTTGTGAAGTGGCACAAGTGGCCGGTCGGAGGGCTGCTGAATCTTAGAGCTCGTTTTGCATTGCTTTTTGATTCAGAAAATACTTTGATGTACTTTCTCAATTATCCCTGAAACCAAAAGAACATGTTATTCTTGGCACTGCGGAAGTTTAAAGGGACCTCTTACGTATTTTTTTGATAAATAAAGTTGCCCTTTCTTAAAAGCAATACTACTTCATACTAGTTTAGTTTGTAATTTTTTGAATTACATAAAAACCTTATCGTTTATTTGAACTTTCAAGAACTAGACTGGGGCTTTTTATAGTAGCCGTCGCTCTGCATCGTTTTTAATGTCTTTTTATGTTCTAATAAGTACTTTATGATGTCACGCTGATGAAATTGTCTTGCGAAACTTAATGTGGTTTTGCCTTTGTAGGTCGCACTGAGATCAGCGCCCTTTTGCACCAGATATCGGACCATTTCCAATTGCCCGTATTTTGCCGCATACATCAAGGGTGTTTTATCCGCGCAAACGCCCTCGATATCGGCGCCGTTTTCAACAAAATAGCATAAGGATTTCATCGATTTTAACTTGATGCTTATTGCCAAATAATTATATTTTTTGCTGTCTGCCACTCCCACACATTCATTGATGTGGTCCACAGTAATTAAATGTTTCAAATTTTCAGTTCGGCCATACTTTATACTCCACGCGATTTCATTCGTTAATTCTTGCCCATAAGATGCGATTCCTATTAGTGAAATTAACGTTATTAAAATCAGTTGTTTTATACGTGAATTCATGATTAGCTTTAAACTATGCACAACAATTGAGTAAAGCGATTTATACGCTTTATATCTCAAAGATAGCGGATAATAAACATTAACACTTTTTATTTACCTTAGAGATTGGGAGCAAAATGGATTGCGGAAATGAATCTAAATTTTATATATTAAGGATCAATGATTGATCATTTTTAGATATGCAT
>RCNB010002915.1_pt1 | contig 10318 bp, 8 predicted proteins | sample 2041321 | NCBI WGS metagenome assembly RCNB01 (sample SAMN09708232, study PRJNA481090) | Marine sediment metagenome, whole genome shotgun sequencing project.
CGCGCTAAATTCGAAAAATTAATAGGAAGGAAAGTAGATAGTATAGAATTATATCCTGCAAGTGAAGGCTTTTTTGCGATTCAAGATAAACAGGAAGAAAAGGGTATGTTGCTTCTGTTAAATTCAGGCATTTTTTACGAATTCGTTAAAGCGGAACATTTTTTCGATAGTAACCCTAAGCGAATCACAGTAGCAGATGTTGAGATAGGGGTTAATTATGTCATGATTATTTCCACAACAGCTGGTCTTTGGGCCTATAATGTTGGGGATACTGTGCAATTTACCTCATTGGAACCCTATAGGGTCATTGTCAGTGGAAGAATAAAACATTTTATTTCGGCATTTGGTGAACATGTAATAGGAAAAGAGGTGGAGCAAGCGTTAAGAGAGGCAACTGAAAACACATCAATTTCAGTAAATGAGTTTACGGTGGCCCCACAAATAAACCCAAGTGAAGGATTGCCCTATCATGAATGGTTGATTGAGTTTGAAAATGAGCCTAAAAATGAGGAAGCCATCATAGAAGCTTTAGAACAATCATTGCAGAAACAAAATAGTTATTATTTAGATTTAATTGAAGGTAATGTTTTAAGGTCTTTAAAAATCACAAAGATTAAGAAAGGCGGATTTCAAACCTATATGAAATCTATTGGGAAATTGGGTGGTCAAAACAAAATCCCAAGATTATCTAACGACAGAAAAATTGCTGATCAGCTGTATCAACTCAAATTGCTGAAATAACGCTATATTTGGAGGCTAAAATAGTCTATGAGTACAACTAATAATAAACACGAAAGAACGAGAGCTCAGGAAAGCTCTAGAGCAATAGAACGCATGTATATAACAATGCGCCATCTTTTCAATCGTGGATTTTACAAACCTATGGGAGTATCAGGCGAAACCTTGAGAGAAGCTTTGTTGCTTTTGCGCCCAGAAATTTATGGCTCTATTGGAGAAGAAAAAGCAGAGTTAGAAGGTCTGCTTTATGTTGTAGATCGCTTGCCACAGGGGATAGAAGAATGTACATTTATAAACCTTACAAGTGACGAGGGGTATGCCAACTCTCATTTTAAGCCTATTATTCCGCCTAAAAGACGACGTAATTGTTATCGTATTGATGATGAACAAATGAATATTGAAATTACAAGAGGTCGTTCTGAGATATATGATATACTAACCCATCTTACGTTTTTATTTGTGGAGTCGCACAAGATCAGCAAACGTGTCATTATAGATGAAGAGGGTACAACCGTAAGAGATTGGCAGAAACTTGAGAACGCAGTTAATTCAACCAAAAAACTAACACAAAAAGAGCGTGAAATCGCGATAACTCATACTGCTAATATCTTAGGAAGGACATTTAATGAGTTAACCGAAGCTTACCCAAAGTTTGCGACAGAAGATCAGCCAGAACGCTTGTTACAGATTGTGTATTGGTTAGGTAAATTAGCTATAGAAGAAACCGTTAACAATAACAAGCGCACAATTACTTTTAGTCCTGTTTTAAGAGAGCGCTTAGGTCACCATATTCATGGTGAAATTTGGGCAGATACTATTAAATCGGTACTTAATAAAAATGGGTTACTAGAGCGACCAATCCATATCATTAGTGCAAATATGCATAGTGTTATGAATTCTCTATTTGCAAAAGGAACACTTAAGGGCGTAGATGCTAATAAAGATATTTTTGAAACTTACGAAACACTTAGTGATTCTAAAAACGAGAGTTTACGTAATAAAGTAGAAAAATCAGCGTTGCAAAACGGAATGCTTCATATTAAAGATACCTCAGGAACAAATATTGATGTTCAAATTTTTGATACTGATAAAATCGATTTTTCTAAATCAGAATTCAATTATTTAGAAGAACATAAGGCGAATAAGGCCGTTATATTTGTTATGGATTATGCCTTTGGGGAACAAGCTTATGAAACTCTAGATGAGTTTTTAAAACCAATTAAAGTTGATGGTAAAAATGTGCATCTAGACGTGAAGTCTATTTCAATAATGGGTAAAGCAGGTATATTAGAAGGCGGTAAAGGTGATGTGATGATTCCTAATGCTCATATCTTTGAAGGCACAGCCGATAATTACCCTTTTAAGAACGAATTAAGTAAGAATGATTTATTAGATTGTGGAGTCGATGTTTTTGAAGGTACTATGGTCACTGTTTTAGGGACCTCGCTTCAAAATAAAGAGATTTTAAAATTCTTTAAAAACTCAACTTGGAATGTTATTGGTTTAGAAATGGAAGGAGCACATTATCAAAAGGCCATACAAGCGGCGTCTAAAGTTAGAGGTAGTATTAATGAAGATGTTAAAGTGAGATATGCATATTATGCCAGTGATAACCCTTTAGAAACTGGAAGCACATTAGCATCTGGAGGCTTAGGAACCTCTGGAGTTAAACCAACATACGTCATAACAAAAAAAATTCTAGAACAAATATTTAATTCTTAATATATGAGTGAGAAATTACCAGAACAATCTGAAAATGATGAGGTAGATTTAGGGCAACTTTTTAATGCGATAGGCAAGTTATTCGAAAGGCTATTTTCATTTATAGGTAAAATATTTAGGGGATTATTTTCAGCGGTAATTTACGCTTTAAAACCTATTGTTAATAATTTTAAATTAGTGGCAGCTGTGTTATTAATCGCAGTTGTTTTAGGTTTTATTTCTGATAGGTATAAAAAGCCGAGTTATTATTCTAATATGTTAGTTAAGCCGCATTTTGACTCTAAGTATCAACTGGCTAATAATGTAGATTATTTTAATTCACTTATAGTTTCAAATAACTTAGAAAAGTTGTCTAACATTTTTGAAATAGATACCACAGTAGCGAGCCAACTATTAGGTTTTAAGTTAGAAATTGGTCCAGAAACTCAAAACGAATTATTGATAAAATATGATGATTATATTAAATCTATTGAGGTAGACAGCACTATGCTAACTTACCTTCCTTACGCTGAGTTTATTAAAAATAGAATTCTTTTAAATAGCGATATTTTTTCTATTAAAGCGATGTCCTATCAAAATGATATATTCTTAAGCTTAGAAAAAGGATTTATTAAGACCTTTGAAAACACGCATTCTAAAAAATTAAAAGAAAAGTCAGACAAAGTCTACTCTATTGAAAAAATAACCTTCGAAACAGAATTACTGCGTTTAGAAAATTTGCAGCAAGTATATGTAGAAGTTCTTAAAAATCAGTCAAAAAACAATGACTTGGCTTTTGGCAAAGGGACAATGTTTCCATTAACTCAAGAAAAAACAGCAACAAAAGAGTATGAGCTTTTTATAGAAGAGGTTAAAATAAGGAATGCTCTGCGCTATTTGGAAAAAGAAAAAATTGAAGAAAACAATGACTACTATGAAATAGTTTCTGGTTTTGAACCTATTGGCACAAAAGACAGTCCTTTATATGGCCATTTATTAATTTTTCCTGCTATGGCCTTTATACTTTTAGCGTTAATTTACAGCGTAATTAATACTTTTAAATATATTAGAGATTATGAGTAAGAAATCACTTTTAGTTACAGGAGGGGCTGGTTTTATTGGATCCCATGTTGTAAGGCTTTTTGTTAATAAATATAAAGAGTACCACATTTATAATCTTGATAACCTCACTTACGCAGGGAATTTAGAAAACCTAGAAGATATTGAAGGAAATTCCAACTATACATTTATAAAAGGCGATATAACGGACGAAACTTTTGTAAATACAATCTTTAATAAATATCGTTTTGATTGTGTTATACATTTAGCGGCTGAATCTCATGTCGATAGATCTATAAAGGACCCTTTAGCTTTTGTTAAAACCAATGTTATTGGTACAATGGTTTTATTAAATGCGTTTAAGGAGCTTTGGAAGAACGATTTTGACGACAAACTTTTTTACCATGTTAGCACAGACGAGGTTTATGGATCCCTTGGCTCAAAAGGTTTATTTACAGAGACCACTCCTTACGATCCAAATTCTCCGTATTCTGCTTCTAAAGCAAGTTCGGATCATTTCGTTAGAGCTTATGGTGAAACTTATGGTTTGCCTTATGTTATAACAAATTGTTCAAATAATTATGGGCAAAACCAATTTCCAGAAAAATTAATTCCGCTATTCATAAATAATATCATAAATAATAAGCCTTTACCGGTATATGGTGACGGAAATTATACCAGAGATTGGCTTTATGTGATAGACCATGCCGTTGCAATTGACCTTGTTTTTCACAAAGGACAGCTAGGAGAGACCTATAATATTGGCGGTTTTAACGAGTGGAAAAATATTGATTTAGTCCGCTTGTTATGTCAGCAAATGGATATGAAATTAAGCAGACTACCGGGCACGTCTGAACAATTAATTACTTATGTAAAAGATAGGCCAGGCCATGATTTGAGATATGCTATTGATGCCTCCAAAATTAACAAGGAATTAGGTTGGACACCTTCAGTAACATTTGAAGAAGGATTGGAAAAAACGATTGATTGGTATTTGAACAATACGGACTGGTTAAATAATGTAACTTCTGGAGTTTATCAAACGTATTACGAAAAACAATACAAACAAGTATGAAACATACATAACTAAATTTTTAATAGTCAAGGAAATGATTATTCTTGATGTTCCAAGTGACTTTTGAAAAAGAATAAAAATAGACACATGAAAGGAATAATATTAGCCGGTGGATCAGGAACAAGATTGCACCCCTTAACACTTGCTGTAAGTAAGCAATTAATGCCTATTTATGACAAGCCAATGATTTATTACCCATTATCTACATTAATGGGGTCAGGGATTCGGGATATTTTAATTATTTCGACGCCTCAAGATTTGCCATTATTTGAAAAGTTGCTGGGAGATGGAAAAAAATTCGGATGTAATTTTCAATATGCTGTTCAAGATGAACCTAATGGCTTAGCACAAGCCTTTATTATTGGTGCAGACTTTATTGGAGATGATAAGGTTGCCTTGATTTTAGGGGATAATATATTCTATGGCACAGGATTGTCTGATTTATTACAGGCTAATAATGATCCAGATGGAGGTATCGTATATGCTTACCATGTACATGATCCTGAGCGCTATGGTGTTGTTGAATTTGATGCGTCAGGTAATGCGGTTTCCATAGAGGAAAAGCCTAAAAAGCCAAAATCAAATTATGCAGTTCCAGGCATTTATTTCTATGATAATTCTGTAGTAGAAATTGCAAAAAACATAAAACCAAGTCATCGCGGTGAATTAGAAATAACAGATGTTAATAAGGAATACCTCAGTCAAGGTAAACTAAAAGTTAGTGTGCTAGACAAGGGCACAGCTTGGTTAGATACAGGTACGTTTATCTCTTTAATGCAAGCGTCTCAATTTGTTCAGGTTATCGAAGAGCGGCAAGGTCTAAAAATTGGAGCTATTGAAGAAGTTGCTTATCTAATGGGCTATATAACAGAAAGTCAACTCAAAGAATTAATACAACCTCTAATAAAAAGTGGCTATGGTAAACATTTACTAAGCTTATTATCTAAGTAAAAGAATGAGAGCTAAAGAATCGAAATTAAAAGGGTGTTATGTGCTTCAACCTACTATTTTTAAAGATAAGAGAGGTTACTTTATAGAGAGTTTTAATCAGAACGTATTTAATGAGGCTGTAGGGCTAGAAGTTAATTTTGTTCAAGATAATGAATCCCAATCTTCCAAAGGCGTCTTAAGGGGTTTACACTATCAATTAGGACAGCATGCCCAAGCTAAGTTGGTAAGAGTTGTAAAGGGTAGTGTTTTAGATATCGCTGTTGACATGCGACCAGATTCTGAAACCTTTGGACAACAATTTTCCATTGAACTTTCAGAAGAAAATAAAACACAATTATTTGTGCCTAGAGGTTTTGCGCACGGCTTTGTTGTTTTAGAGGATGAAACTATTTTTAGTTATAAATGTGATAATCTATATAATAAGGCTTCAGAAGCAGGCATAATTTATAACGACAAAGATTTGAACATTAACTGGCAATTACCTGATACAGATTTTATTATTTCAGACAAAGATTTGGTGTTACCAACTTTTAAAAACGCTCAATTATGATAACGGTACTCGTCACAGCAAAAGGGGGTCAGTTAGCACAGTGTATTGAAACCTTAACCCACAAATACTCAAATATTAATTTCATTTTTAAGTCCGCCTCAGAATTAGATATTACAAATAAAGCCCAAATAAATTCCGTATTTAAGAGTATAAATAACTTAGATTATTGTATCAATTGCGCAGCTTACACAGCTGTAGATAAGGCAGAAACGGAATATGAGTTTTCTGATGCAGTAAATCATATTGGAGTTCAAAATCTTGCCGAAGCCTGTGAAGCGAATACTGTGACATTAATTCATATTTCTACGGATTTTGTGTTTGATGGTAATGCCTTACAACCGTACAATGAAGATAGTATAACGAATCCATTAGGCGTTTATGGTGAAACTAAACTAAAAGGAGAACACGCTATAACTGAAACGCTTCACAACTATTTTATTTTAAGGACATCCTGGTTATATTCAGAATTTGGTAATAATTTTTTAAAAACCATGTTGAGGTTATCGAGTGAACGAGATGAAATTAGTGTTGTAAGCGACCAAATAGGTAGCCCAACCTATGCCAAAGATTTAGCTCAGGTTATACTAAATATCGTTAAGACAAAAAACATCTCTTATGGAATTTACAACTATAGTAATTCGGGTATTACAAGTTGGTGTGGTTTCGCAAGTGAAATATTCAGATTAAGTAGTTCTAGTATTAAACTAAATTGTATAGAAACAAAAGACTATCCAACACCAGCTATAAGGCCCAAGTATAGTGTTCTAAATACTTCAAAAATTGAAAAAGCACTTGGAATAGAGGTTCCTAATTGGAAAGACAGTTTGGTAAATGCATATGCAAATTTAAAGAGTTAGACTCATGAAGAAACTGCAATATTAGCCGCTTTATATTTAGGCAGAACAATAATGGAAGTTTAAGAGGTTAATATTTATGTTGAATATAAAGATGATAAATCTCGGCCTACTGAGGCTGACAAAAGATCAAATACAGTCATTAATTCATACTTAAGCGAAACAGAATTCCTTTTAATACGTGAAGAAAATAGACAAAATAATTTTAGTATAAGGAATAGTTACAACGTCTGTTGGATTGTCGATCCAATAAATAGGTTAAAGTTATTTATTAAACGAAGTGGAGAGTTTACTGTAAATATAGGATTGGTTGAAAAAGAGAGGCCAATTTTGGGTGTTATTTGCACTCCTGCAAGTATGACATTCTATTTTGGAGATATAGAAAATAAATAGGCCTATAAATCTATATTGAAATCACACAATTCAAACATTTTGAGGTGAAAAAGATGGCTAAGCAACTACCAAAACATACTTCAGATAAGAATAAACTAAGAATAGTCGCCAGTAGATCTCATTTAAATAAAGAGACACTATATTTATAGAGTCTATTGAAAGGCAAGAAAAAACTCATCAAATTATACATGAGGGAAGTTCCTTAAAGTTTTGTTTGGTGGCGGAAGTAAGCGGAGATGTTTATCCTAGATTCTCACCAACAATGGAGTGGGATACAGCTGCGGGACATCCTAATTGTAACGCAGTTGAGGTAAGGGTTATTTCGAATGAAACTGGTGCCTCACTCATTTACAATAAAAAGAATATTCTAGATCCAGAGTTTGTTGTATCTTAATTAAAAAGTTGCTAATTTAAGGTTCTATTTAGAAAATAAGAACTAAAAACATCTTTTGAGTTGGTTTTAAAATCTATTGAAAATATAGCTGATAGTGCTTCGTTTAGTGCTGTAATCTATTGGTGAAATCATTAATAATAGTATTTTTGCAACACTAAAGTTTAATGAAACTATATTAGGCTAAAAGTAAGCACAGTTCTTGCATGAAAAAGAAAAATCTTATCATATTTGGTACGCGGCCAGAAGCTATTAAAATGGCACCATTAGTGAAAACCTTTTTAGAATACCCAAATGAATTTGAAACCCGAGTTTGTATTACCGCTCAGCACAGAGAAATGCTGGATCAAGTTTTAGAGTTTTTTAGTATTACTCCAGATTACGATTTGGATTTGATGAAACCTAATCAGAATCTTTATTCACTTACATCAGATATTATAACAAATCTTAAACCTGTTTTAGAGGATTTTAGTCCAGATTTTGTATATGTACATGGTGATACAACAACAACCATGGCGGCTAGTATTGCAGCTTTTTATTCTGGAGCAAAAGTATGTCATGTAGAAGCAGGTTTAAGGACTTTTGATAAGCGTTCACCTTTTCCTGAAGAAATAAATAGAAGTATTGCAAGTCGTGTTTCGGACTATCATTTTGCACCAACCACGACTTCTAGAGACAATCTATTAAATGAAAACATAAAACAATCAAATATAGTAGTTACAGGTAACACGGTAATAGATGCTTTAGAATATAGCTCGAGTATAGTTAGTTCTGATAATTATATAGATAATGAAGTTGAGAATTTAAAGACTATTGTAGATAATGAAAAGCGACTAATTTTAGTTACTGGTCATAGAAGAGAAAATCACGGAGAAGGTTTTATAAATATTTGCTCTGCATTGAATAAAATAGCACAAAACCATAAAGACATTCAAATTATTTATCCGGTTCATTTAAACCCAAATGTACAGAAGCCGGTATATCAATTACTTAGTAATCAAGAGAATATTAAATTAATAACTCCGTTATCCTATCCTGCATTTGTTTGGTTAATGAATAAATCAGATTTAATTATAACAGATAGTGGTGGAGTACAAGAAGAAGCACCAAGTTTAGGAAAACCTGTATTAGTAATGAGAGATACTACAGAGCGACCTGAAGCAGTTGAGGCAGGAACAGTACTGCTCGTTGGGACAAATACTAATCAAATTATACTTGAAGCCGAAAGGCTCTTAAATGATAAAAAAAGCTATGACACAATGAGTAGACTCCATAATCCTTATGGGGACGGAAAAGCTTGTGAGCGTATTGTTGATTTTATTTTAAATATATAACATGAATAAACCTGAAGTAGTAATGATAGGTTTGGGCTACATAGGATTGCCTACCGCGGCCTTAATAGCACAAAACAAAATTAATGTACACGGTGTAGACATAAACCCTAAAGTTGTAGAAACAATAAATGCAGGTAAAATACACATAGTTGAACCAGATTTAGATGCAGCTGTCGCAGAAGCCGTTAGTGAAGGCTATTTAAAAGCTGATACTAAACCAATTGAGGCAAACACTTATTTAATTGTTGTACCCACTCCATTTAAGGCTAAAAACGAACCTGATATTTCATTTGTAGAATCGGCTACAAAAGCTATTATTCCATTATTGAAAGCCGGCGATTTATATATTATTGAATCGACGTCACCAATAGGTACTACCGAAAAAATGATGGATTTAATTTACTCAGAACGGCCAGAGTTAAAAGATGAGTTATATATAGCATATTGTCCAGAACGCGTTTTACCTGGTAATGTTATGTATGAGTTAGTATATAATGATCGTGTTATCGGAGGGGTTAACACTAAATCTACAGAAAAAGCGATTGATTTTTATCGTCAATTTATTAAGGGAGACTTGCACAAAACTAATGCTCGTACTGCAGAGATGTGTAAGCTTGTAGAGAATTCCTCTAGAGATGTTCAAATTGCATTTGCAAATGAATTATCATTGATTTGTGATAAAGCAGACATTAATGTTTGGGCGTTAATTGATTTGGCAAATAAGCACCCAAGAGTAAATATCTTACAACCTGGATGCGGAGTAGGTGGGCATTGTATAGCGGTTGATCCGTATTTTATAGTTTCGGATTACCCTATGGAGTCTCAAATTATAGGAAAAGCTAGAGAAATTAATAATTACAAGTCTTTTTGGTGTGCTGAAAAAATACAATCTACAAAGCTTGAATTTGAATTAAAACATGGACGCAAACCAAGTGTGGCGCTAATGGGACTCGCTTTTAAACCAGATATTGATGATTTAAGAGAATCACCAGCTAAATATATTGCTCAAAAAGTGCTTCAAAATTCTAATAATGAAGAATATTTTATTGTTGAACCGAATATAAAATCACATAAAGTTTTTAAGCTTACGGATTATCAAAAAGCTGCGCACGATGCTGATATAATAGTCTTTCTCGTAGCCCATAAAGAATTTAAATCATTAGTTATAGACACGGATAAAAAAGTTATTGATTTTTGCGGAGTGATTAAATAATAAAACAAATAGTATCATTTTTCTTTCAGTAATAAGCTTTAGCCTTGTTTCTTAGTGTG
>RCNB010002917.1_pt1 | contig 10316 bp, 10 predicted proteins | sample 2041321 | NCBI WGS metagenome assembly RCNB01 (sample SAMN09708232, study PRJNA481090) | Marine sediment metagenome, whole genome shotgun sequencing project.
CATTAACGTTTATTTAGCTATAAATTATTACATTCGTATAAAATAATTTTAACAATGGCGAAAAAGACAATTCTCAATAAAAAATCACTTACTTTTTTAGAAAAATATTTAAATAATGCCTCTCCAACAGGGTACGAATGGGATGGGCAAAAGATATGGATGGACTATCTTAAACCTTATGTTGATGAGTTTGTTACGGACACCTATGGTACTGCTGTTGGTATTATAAACCCAAATGCTGAATACAAGGTTGTGATAGAAGGGCACGCTGATGAAATTTCGTGGTATGTAAACTATATTTCTGACAACGGACTTTTATATGTTGTACGGAATGGTGGGTCAGATCATCAAATTGCACCGAGTAAAATTGTAAATATTCATACAAAAAAGGGTATTGTGAAAGGTGTGTTTGGGTGGCCAGCAATTCATACACGAAATAAAGCAAAGGAAGAGTCACCAAAACCTGATAATATTTTCATTGATGTTGGCTGTAAAAAGAAAGACGAAGTAGAGAAAATGGGTATTCATGTGGGTTGTGTAATTACGTATCCTGATGAATTTCATATCCTTAACAAAAATAATTTTGTATGTAGAGCTTTGGATAACAGAATGGGTGGATTTATGATCGCAGAAGTTGCGCGTTTACTAAAAGAGAATAAAAAGAAATTACCTTTTGGTTTATATATTGTGAATGCTGTACAAGAAGAAATTGGCTTGCGCGGAGCGCAAATGATTGCAGAGCGTATTCAACCAAATGCAGCGATCGTGACCGATGTGACACACGATACAACAACCCCAATGATTAATAAAAAAATTCAAGGTGATTGTGAGATCGGTAAAGGTCCGGTAATTGCATATGCACCAGCGGTACAACAAAAATTACGAGATCTAATTACAGATACTGCCGAAGAACATAAAATTCCGTTTCAACGTAGCGCATTATCACGTAGTACAGGCACCGATACCGATGCTTTTGCATACAGCAATAGTGGTGTTGCCAGTGCGTTAATTTCGTTGCCATTACGTTATATGCACACTACAGTAGAAACGGTGCATAGAGATGATGTTGAAAATGTGATTAGATTAATCTATGAATCTTTACTAAAAATAAAGAGCGGCGAAACTTTCAGTTATTTTAATGAATAATCCACAAGCTTAGAACAACATGCCACGGATGTTTTTGAATGGGCCAACTTACCAAGTTGGCTTTATTGATTTTTTATATACATTTTTTTCATTTTAATGAAATTAGTACTTTTAGCAATAGCACCGGCCCTTATCATTATCATTTATATCTATATTAAAGATAAACATGAAAAAGAGCCTGCACGTTTATTGGCCTACAATTTTTTGTTTGGTGCTATTGTGAGCATTATCGTAACAACAATACTCTATTTTTTATTTGCTAAATTTTTCCCATCTTTTATTGAAGAAAGTATTTTTGATCAGTTTATAAAAGCTTTTTTAATGGTTGGCTTAATAGAAGAGTTTAGTAAATATATCATTGTGCGCTATTATGCCCAACCGAAAAAGGCTTTTAATGAGCCTTTTGACGGTATCGTTTATGCAGTAATGGTATCTATGGGTTTTGCAGTAACTGAAAATATATTTTATGTTTTTCAATATGGGGTGCCTACTGCTTTAACAAGAGCCTTTACTGCGGTACCTGCACACGCTACTTTTGGTGTACTTATGGGCTATTTTATGGGAAAAGCTAAATTTTCAAAAAATAAAACCATGTTTAACCTCATTGGATTAGTATTAGCGATACTTTTCCATGGGGCCTATGATTTCTTTTTATTTATTCCGTTTGTCCCTGGCATCTGGGTAGGCGCTTTTGCCTCTTTAGTTTTGGGATTATTTTTATCTAGAAAAGCGATTAAAATACATCAAAATAATTCTAATTTTAAAGCATAATAAAATATTTTAAATATGATTTTTATCATAAATAATAGTGCTTTTTTTGCTAAATTAGCCTGTAAATATTGACCCTATTATGAGCGATACTTTAAAAGTAAAGGTGAATGATTCGTATGAATTTGACCTTTCAAAAGATGTTAATTCAAAGCTCGATGCTATTCAATCTTCATCAAACGAGTTTCATATACTCCAAGATACTGTTTCTTATAAAGCAACATTCTTAAAAGCTGATTTTATTAGAAAAAAGTATGTTGTAAAAGTAAATAATAACACCTATGAAGTTGTTATTTCTAATGAATTGGATCAATTGATTGATAAAATGGGTTTTTCTGTCAATGGTAGTAAACAAGTTGATGCTATATATGCACCCATGCCCGGTCTACTATTAGATATTAGTGTAACTATAGGTAAGGAAGTACAAAAAGATGATCCTTTATTTATTTTAGAAGCTATGAAAATGGAAAATAGTATTGTTTCACCTAGAGACGGTATCATTAAAAGTATTAAAGGAAAAAAAGGAGATGCTGTAGAAAAGAATCAATTATTAATTGAATTTGAATAACACATAATTTCCTCTTTCGAGGGAATGAATTAATACTAATTTCAATGAAAAAAATATTAGTTGCCAACCGAGGTGAAATTGCTATTCGAGTAATGACCACTGCAAAGAAAATGGGTATCAAAACAGTGGCTGTTTACTCAACTGCTGATAGAAATGCACCACATGTAAAATTTGCGGATGAGGCCGTTTGTATAGGAGAGTCTCCTTCAAGTGAATCCTATTTAAAAGGCGATAAAATTATTGAAGTCGCAAAAAAAATGAATGTAGATGGTATTCATCCAGGGTATGGGTTTTTAAGTGAAAATGCTGACTTTGCAGAGCTTGCCGAAAAAAATAATATCATTTTTATAGGTCCGAGATCAAAGGCTATTAAAATGATGGGAGATAAATTAGCTGCAAAAGATGCTGTGAAAGATTATAATATTCCGATGGTTCCAGGTGTTGATAGAGCCGTTACTGATCCAAAAGAAGCGATTGAAATTGCAAAGCAGATAGGCTTTCCTATTCTTATAAAAGCTGCTGCTGGTGGAGGAGGAAAAGGGATGCGAGTTGTTGAAAAAGAAAAAGATGTTATAGAACAGATGAATCGTGCTATTAGTGAAGCTACTTCGGCATTTGGCGATGGGTCAGTATTTATTGAAAAGTATGTAACGTCACCAAGACATATCGAAATACAAGTCATGGCGGATACTCATGGTAATGTAATTCACTTTTTCGAACGTGAATGTAGTATACAACGCCGTCATCAAAAAGTGGTGGAAGAAGCGCCGTCAAGTGTGCTAACACCTGAAATTCGACAAAAAATGGGTGAAGCTGCGGTTAGTGTTGCTAAATCTTGTGATTATGTAGGAGCAGGTACTGTAGAGTTTTTACTTGATGCCGATCATAATTTCTACTTTTTAGAGATGAATACACGTTTGCAAGTAGAACATCCGGTAACGGAATGGATTACTGATACCGACCTTGTGGAATTACAAATTAAAGTAGCACGTGGTGAAAAACTACCAATGCAGCAAGAAGATCTTAAAATAAGAGGGCATGCAGTAGAATTACGCGTATATGCCGAGGATCCACTTAATGATTTTTTACCAAGTGTTGGGCATTTAGATGTTTATAAGTTGCCTGTAGGAGAAAATATCCGTGTGGATAATGGTTTTGAAGAAGGTATGGATATACCGATTTATTATGATCCGATGCTTTCTAAATTAATTACCTACGGAAAAACGCGTGATGAAGCCATTGATACGATGTTGAAAGCAATTGATAACTATCATATTGAAGGCGTTCAAACCACCTTGCCTTTCGGGCGTTTTGTTTGCGAGCATGAAGCATTTCGTTCAGGTAATTTTAACACACATTTTGTGAAAGATTATTATTCACCTGAAGCCTTATTGTCACAGCATGAACGTGAGGCTAAAATAGCCGCTTTAATCGCGGCTAAACAATATTTAGAAGATCAAAAGTTATTGCGTTTACCTAATTAAATGTCATTCCGAATATACTTCGGAATCCATCATAAAATTATCCCTTGAACTATGAATCCTAAAATAAAAAATCTAAACGAAAAATTGGCGAAAGCTTATCTTGGTGGAGGTGAAGCGAGAATAGAAAAGCAACATGCAAAACAAAAGTTAACCGCTAGAGAACGTATTAATTATTTGTTAGACGAAGGTTCTTTTGAAGAAATTGGCGCATTGGTTACGCATAGAACAAAGGATTTTGGAATGGAAAATCAAAAGTTCTATGGTGATGGTGTGATTACCGGTTATGGAACAGTTGATGGTAGATTTGTATATGTCTTTGCGCAAGATTTTACTGTTTTTGGTGGTTCTTTATCGGAAACGCATGCTGAAAAAATTTGTAAAATTATGGACCTAGCGGTCAAAGTTGGAGCACCTATTATTGGTCTGAATGATTCTGGTGGTGCACGAATTCAAGAAGGGGTTCGTTCTTTGGGCGGTTATGCCGACATTTTTTATCGTAATGTACAAGCTTCAGGTGTCATTCCTCAAATATCAGCTATTATGGGCCCTTGTGCAGGTGGTGCAGTATATTCGCCTGCAATGACCGATTTCACCATGATGGTTCAAGATACTAGTTATATGTTTGTCACAGGGCCTAACGTAGTGAAAACAGTGACTAATGAGGAGGTGACCAGTGAGGAGTTAGGCGGAGCGAGTACACATTCCACAAAATCTGGTGTAGCACATATTACCTCGGCGAATGATATTGCCTGTTTAGAAGATATAAAGAAATTAATCAGCTATTTACCACAAAATAATACAGAAAAAACAATACACTTACCATATAAGATAGCCGATGAAATAAGAGACGAACTTTCATCCATCGTTCCTGATAACACGAATAAACCGTATGATATGCATGCGGTAATTAATGGAATTATAGACTCAGATTCTTTTTATGAAATTCATAAAGATTATGCCGAAAATATCATTGTTGGTTTTGCACGTCTTGGCGGAAGAAGTATTGGTATTGTTGCGAATCAACCCATGTTTTTAGCGGGTGTTTTAGGGGTGAAGAGCTCAAAAAAGGCAGCTCGTTTTGTGCGTTTTTGTGACTGCTTTAATATTCCTTTGTTGGTCTTAGAAGATGTTCCGGGTTTCTTGCCAGGAACAGATCAAGAATGGAATGGAATCATTGTGGAGGGGTCTAAGTTGTTATATGCATTTAGTGAAGCTACTGTGCCGCGCGTGACAGTAATTACACGTAAAGCATATGGAGGTGCCTATGATGTGATGAATTCTAAGCACATTGGTGCCGACATGAATTTTGCATGGCCAAGTGCCGAAATAGCCGTAATGGGAGCTAAGGGAGCGGCAGAAATCATCTTTAAAAAAGAAATAGTAACTGCCGACGATCCGGAGGCGAAATGGAAAGAAAAAGAAGCAGAATATGCCGAATTATTCGCCAATCCTTATAGTGCAGCGGAGCGTGGTTTTATCGATGAGGTTATTTTGCCAAAAAATACACGACGCAAATTGATCAAAGCTTTTTCAATGTTAGAAGATAAAAAAGTTGACGGGCCCAAACGAAAGCATGGAAATATTCCGTTATAAGTCTCGACACATTAAACCTCTTCAGAAATTATTGCTAGCTACAGAAATTGTAGGTATTTTTAACATGTTAAGTCTTTTACATGTTTAAAATTGCGTTAGACCCTATTTATCATCATCCCTTGCCTGAAAATCACCGTTTTCCAATGGAGAAGTATTCGTTGTTACCACAGCAATTGCTTCATGAGGGTACCGTTGCAGAGCTTAATTTTTTTCGACCAAAAGTGGTGAGTGAAACCATCGTTTTAGAAACGCATACAACGGCGTATTGGCACAAATTATCAACGCAACAACTTTCGAAGCAAGAAGTACGTAAAATTGGATTCCCACAATCTGAACAATTAATCGAACGAGAGCTTACTTTAGTAGGCGGCACAGTAGCTTGTGCAAAATTCGCTTTAAAGTATGGTTGCGCTATGAATATTGCTGGGGGCACACATCACGCATTTACTGATAGAGGAGAAGGCTTTTGTCTATTAAATGATAATGCTATTGCGGCCAATTATTTGTTGAAACAAGGTTTAGCGACACAAATTTTAATTATCGACTTAGACGTGCATCAGGGCAACGGAACTGCCGAAATTTTTAAAGACAATGCCAATGTTTTTACTTTTTGTATGCATGGAAAAAAAAACTATCCATTTCATAAAGAAAGATCAAACTTAGATATACCCCTTAAAGAAGGTATTAAAGATGGTGATTATTTGTACCTTCTAGAAAAAGGTCTTGATAGTATTTTACAGCAGTTTACACCAGATTTTATTTTTTATCAATGTGGAGTCGATGTGTTAGAAACAGATAAGTTAGGTAGATTATCATTGACTCAAAAAGGATGCAAACAGCGTGATGAAGTCGTTTTAGAATTTGCGAAGCAGTATGATATTCCGTTGACAGCTTCAATGGGTGGTGGCTATTCAACCGATATCAAACATATAATTGAAGCACATGCAAATACGTTTCGATTAGCGCAAGCAATTTTCTTCTAATCTTTTAAATGTAATTTCATTCCTTCATGTGAAGCTCTGAAACCCAATTTTTCATAAAATTTAAGCGATTCAGATCGTTTCTTATCCGTAGTCAGTTGTACTAGGTGAGCATTTCTATCTTTTGCGCGTTGTATCGCCCATTTAAATAAGATTTCACCTAAACCACTACCTCGTTTATCTTTTCGTATGCGCACAGCTTCTATTTGTGCTCTGATACCTCCCCGGTAGGTGAGATATTGAATAAAGCTTAATTGTAGCGTTCCAATGATAAAACCGTCTAAATCTTGCATGACAATCAACTCTTGATTTGAATCGGCATCAATTTTTTTAAAAGCATCATAATAGACTGCAGGCAATGAGTCTTTATATGCCTCACGTAACTCACCTAACGCGTCATCGGCAATCATGTTGACTATTTGCGGAATGTCTTCTTTGGTTGCTTTTCTAAATTTCATGAACTGACCTTTATTTTGGAAATAAGCTTTTGTCTAAACCTGGTACGATACGCAACGCATTTTTATAATATACTTTCTTAAGGATGTCATCCTCTAAATCTAAACCATACATGGGCCAAAAAGCATGGTATTTTTTATGGTATGGAAAATATTCATCAGCACTTTCGAGTACTCTAAAATAGGTAGGAAATTCTTCAGGTTTCCAGCTATCTTTACCAAATAAAATACGGTCTTGATATTTTGTAAAAAAAGCTTTTGCAAAACGAGGTTGGCGTCCTAACTCGGCAATGATAGCCCCGATTTCAACCGCCATATTTGGCATTTCATCCATCAATTTTGCTAATTTCCCCAAGTCATTGGCAAACCATCCCATGTGCGCATTGATAAATTGTGTTTTTGGATGTTTTTTAAACATATTGTGTTGCTCTTGTATGATTTGCTCCCACGGAACTGGATTGTTTGCATCGCGTTTTCTTCTCGGATGTGTTTTTAACTCTAACCAGCGTTCGTTATCGCTATCAAAAGGATCCCAAAACGACTTGGGGTCGGCGGCATGAATCAATACTGGTATTCCTAATTCACCACATTTTGCCCAAATAGGATCAAGACGTGGGTCATCAATAGCGATACGCTTGCCAGCTGTATCCTTATTTCGCAGTCCTAAACTTTTGTATACTTTGAGGCCTCTAGCTCCACTTTTAACATCGGCTTCCAATTGACTTGCAGCTTTTTGAGCCCAATCTTTTTCGCCGACACCGTCAAAGTTGACATTTGCAAAGACCACAAAACGATTCGGCGCATTATCTGAGATATTTTTCACAGATTTGATTAGATTTTCGCCAGAACGCCCGCTCAAGTTGACCATAATACCCATATTGAGCGTGTCCATTGCGGCTACAACAGGGGTTAGGTCTTGTTCTGGCATACGATATTGATGTCCGTGAACATCAATAAATGGAAATTTTGCTTTCTTAATAATTTTTCCAGGCACTACCAAGGTTGATTTTGGATTGTATTCCTCAAAAGTTAAGTCTTGTGCAACAATGTTGTTACACATAAATAGTGTTGAAAAAACGGCGGTACACATAAATAGTGTTAATGATGGTAGTAATACTTTTTTTAGACGCATTTAATTGATTGTTTAGAATTTTAAAGATACCAATATGAATCAACCCTCAATAGATTTTAGCAAATGTTTAACAAAGAACTTAGATCATAACAGTCTATTGAGGTATAGGAACAAGAATTGACTTACATTTGCGCGATGCAAGAAAATAATGCAAAACCTGCAGTAGAATTTATCGTTTTAATGGCTTCTTTAATGTCAATTGTGGCATTATCGATAGATGCATTATTACCTGCTTTATCGCAGATTGGAGAAGCTGTTAACAATACCTCGGCTACAAATAATCAATTGCTCATTACCATGATTTTTTTAGGCTTGGGTTTCGGACAATTACTATTCGGTCCGTTATCTGATAGTTTTGGCAGAAAACCCATTGTTATGATTGGGTTTGGTGTTTTTGTGATCGCGAGTTTTGTCTGTACAGCGGCAACTTCTTTAGAAATGATGGTGGCAGGTCGTATTTTACAAGGTATTGGTCTTTCTGCTCCGAGAGCGATTAGTATTTCGATTATTAGAGATTCTTATAAAGGAGACTATATGGCGCGCATCATGTCATTTGTAACTGCTTTGTTTATTTTAGTTCCTGTTGTGGCTCCCGCCTTAGGTAAATTTTTATTAGATCATTATAGTTGGCAAGCCATTTTTTATGTGCAATTGATCTTTGGTGTTTTGGTATCTATTTGGTTTTGGATACGTCAACCTGAAACTTTAAAAAAAGCGTATCAAGTTCGATTCGATAGGCACATCTTTGTTAATGGGTTCCGAGAAGTCATAAAGCATAAAGAAACTGTTGGGTTTACTATCATTTCAGGATTTATTACAGGCTCTTTTATGGTGTTTTTAAGTGCTTCACAACATATTTTTGAGAAACAGTATTATTTGGTTGATGAGTTTCCGTATATCTTTGCAGGCATGGCCATAGCGATAGGCGCGGCTACATTTACAAACGGTACACTTGTGGTCCGTTTGGGGATGCGTAGATTGGCTTTTAATGCTTTGATATTATTCTGTGGTATTTCCATTACTTATGCTATAGTATTTTGGAATACCGAAAACCCTGGTTTATGGACGCTTGTTACCTTTATGACCTTGCAATTCTTCACTTTAGGGTTTCTTTTTGGGAACCTACGGGCTATTGCCATGGAACCCATCGGTCATGTGGCGGGCATCGGCTCTGCCATGACAGGTTTTTTATCAACCTTGATGGCGGTACCAATAGCCACCTTTATTGGTGGTTTCGTTAAAACTACAGCATTGCCTTTATTTATTGGCTTCGCTATCTGTGGAAGTTTGGGACTCGTATTATTTTTAGTAATGAAGAAAAGAGCTGCTAAAACCTTAAACTGAAATGTTCTTCTTCAGGCGAATCATGCCTAATTTGTCTAACACCACCATGATACAATAAGTTATATCAATTTCATGCCAACGAATACCTCCAAAATTTGCTCTACCACTATATGTATGATGGTTATTATGATAGCCTTCACCCATCATTAAAAAATCAAAAGGGAGCAGGTTCTTAGAAGTGTCATTTACTTTAAAATTTACATAGCCGTAAATATGGGCAAACCAATTTATAATTACGCCGTGAATGGGAGCCATTAGAAAAGCGACAGGTAAGAACAGCCATTGCCACCATGTGGTAGCGAATGCAACAAAAAATAGTACGTATACCGTTCCCCATGCAAGTCTTGATATCTTCGAACTAGCAAATCTATCAAAGCGTTCCCATTGTGGTACATTTTTGGTGAATTTTTCGGCTATAGCAATGCGTTTTTTATTAATATTTTGATAAGTATTTTTTGTACGCCACATCATAGAAAATAAATTGCTATCATATTTTGGTGAATGAGGGTCTTTGTCGGTATCTGCATAAGCGTGATGCATACGGTGCATCACACCGTAACCATACGCGCTTAAATAATTGGAACCCTGAAAAACCCAGGTTAAGAAAAAACAAACTTTCTCGCCAAATTTTGACATGGTAAACGTTTGGTGCGCTGCATATCTATGTAAAAAGAAAGTCTGAAAAAACAAACCTACATACCATAAGACCAACATTAGTACTAAAATTTTCATATACTTTTACTTTCTGCAAAGAACCGAAGTATTGTATATAAATAAAATGAACCGAGGTTAAGAAATTCGCCTCCGTATTCTACTTAATGCTTGCGGCGTAACGCCGAGATAAGA
>RCNB010002918.1_pt1 | contig 10315 bp, 8 predicted proteins | sample 2041321 | NCBI WGS metagenome assembly RCNB01 (sample SAMN09708232, study PRJNA481090) | Marine sediment metagenome, whole genome shotgun sequencing project.
CATAACCCCCCACGCCGCCGCAGAACAGCTAATATGAATCCTGTTCTGTGCGTTCCGCAGCGTGCTCGCCCCCTCTTTGAAAGCTTGCGGGGCCTCTGCGTCGGCGTCCCCGCCACGTTGCTCCCGCCGCATCGCCGTCATATTCCTCGAAGCAGCCAACCCCGATAACGCCGTCGTCGTCGCTGTGTGGACGTAGCCCCTTTGCCTGAACCACAAGAAGAGTGTATGTAAACATTAGTGAATTGTTTCCCGAAAAACAATTATATTGTGGTAGCTAGATGGACACTCATCGTATAGACCATACTTGACAGTATGCTGTAATTAATATTATAATAAATTATCTGGTTTTTTGTTTGTTTTTCCCAAACCTCAGTAATTCTTCACGGATTCCTCGGGACACGGACGACCAAGCTTCGGCCAAGAAATTAAGAAAGGAGGTCGTCCATGGACTATGTTGATAAGACCCTCGAGTGCCAAGATTGCAGTGTTAGTTTCACTTTTAGTGCAGATGAGCAGTCGCTATTCGCATCCAGGGGTTACGTGAATGAGCCCAAGCGTTGTATGGAGTGCCGAACAGCCAGGAAGCAGCAACGCAACGGCGGTAGTAATGGCTTTCAGCAGAGAAGGGAAATGTATCCCGCAGTCTGTGCTGAATGTGGTATAGACACGCATGTACCGTTCGAGCCTCGACAAGAACGACCGGTATTTTGCCGCGAATGCTACGACAAAACCAGGCTGCCCACTAGCGTATAATCCAGCTTAAAAACATTGGAGGTCACTAATACTAGTGGCCTCCAATTGTTTAAAAAGCCGTTGTAGTGATTACGTCTATGTTTGTTGCATATAAGGAAGGGATTAGCCCAATGAAATTATATGTAGGAAACCTGCCAGATAAAATCACTGAAGCTGAATTGCATCGCGAATTTGAGGCATTCGGGTCAGTTGAATCCGTAAGTATCGTTACAGACAAATACAATGGCCAGTCTAGAGGCTTTGGATTTGTGGAAATGCCGACAAAAGCTGAGGGCCAAGCAGCGATTGAAGGTCTCTCTGGTAAGATGCTAAATGAGCGGACACTTGTAATAAATGAAGCTCGACCGCGGACTGGGGGACAGAGGGATGGCAGGTCTTCTGATGGTGGAAGAGGTAGTAGACATAGTGGTTCTGGGAATCATGGGAGATACTAATTCCCATTGACAAATCTAGGCGATCACTCAATGAACAGAATGCGCTGTATTCCTTAATAAACTAGTGGTAATGGACATAAGAAAGGACATAACATGATAACAGTAACTGCCTCAGCAGGTGACAGAATTAGAAATGACCTACAAGCCTCAAAGGCAGAGCCTGGAGCATGTATTAGACTTTTTCGATCACAATCAACCGCAAATCAGCTAGATATCGCATTGGATAAGGAAAGAGATGGGGATCAAGTTGTGGTAAGCGAGGGGATCAATGTATTTTTACTTGATTCTGAATTGAGCCAAACCTTAGAAGGAACTATTATCGATTACGAAGCAATGCCGGGAGGAAATGGGTTCAATATTACTCAGCTTGCTTCTGGCACATAATAAGAATCAAACTTCGAGTTTTCAGTAGGCGCTTTATGGGAGTATATAAAAGGAGATGAATCATTGATTCACAGGAGAGCCCTGACTCTATAACTTCTGATCATGGTGTCACAGCGTCGAACCCCAGAGGTATTGACAAGTGCCGAAGGGTTGAGTATCATTGAGGTAGATACACCCATAAGACATACAATATCGAGACTATCAAACAACTACCTCAGAAATTGACCCCCAAAGAGGGGGACTTTCGCTACAGTGCGAAGGCTTGCAGTCCACCACCTGGGGCCCATAGGAGAGTGCATTTTAAAGCTTGGCATATAATACTATACTCTACGAAATTCTGGTATCGAGAAGGAGTTAGATGGCAAATATTACTTTTATTACACCGTACAAACCAATAATATGTGGAATTGCGGACTACACAGAATTTATCACCAGGGAATGCGTACCTGGTTCATGGTCTGTACTGTCTTTTAATCTTGACAAGTACGGAGCACCGCTTAGCAACAACAAAGTCTCGCTCACCGACCCTGTCAGATACTGTATACCTAGCCAATATGACTTCTCTGCCGATTCTATCTTGAAGGGAATAAGACACTCTGAAGATGAAGTTCTCTGGTTTCAACACGAATTCGGTATCTGGCGGGACGATGTCAGATTCATCAATATGCTTCGCGATCTGGATGGAATCAAAGTAATCAGCCCGCATTCGCTACATTTCCAGAGCGATGAGACAATCTATGGGCTGCGCCGTCGAGAGCACTCATTCCTGCAAATACTACTGCCACACATCGATGCGATCACGGTATTTAGTGAGGGCGCCTGTCAGGCAGTCACTCGAGCCTTCCCTGAGTACTATGAGAAGGTGCATATTCTGAGGCACGGTATTCATCTCTACAATGATATTGCTAAAATGGGCCGATTAGAAGCCAAGAAGAGAATTCATGAATTCTTGATAGGTGAATCCGGATTGGATCAAGCGAGCAAAAGCAAGTTAAGGCAGGAAGGTGTTTTCCTTGACCCGGAGGCGACGCTAATTGGTGGGACTGGATTTGTAACACATAGTAAAGGGATACATCCCCTGTTTAATGCCCGTGATGCGCTGCACGAAATGCTACCTGGAAAAAGGATTTTGGCGGTCTATGCTGGATTCTTGCGGCAAACCGACAACAAAGCTGACAGTAGGTGGGCTGTGAAACTAATGGCAAGGTGCAGCGACGAAGGACATTTCTTTCTAGAGACTTATCTGCCAGGAGATCTACTTCCCGTTATGCTAAGGGCATTGGATATCCAATTCTACTGGCCGAGCGACTGCACTCAGAGCGGAATAATAGCTCATGCCTTGGGTACTGGGGCTACCATCGCCTGCCGAGACATGGAGGGTGTTGGCGAAATGGTGAAAATGGCCGGTGGGTTGACATCGCCGGACTTTGGCCGCCTAATGGACGGGGTCAGATGGCTTGTACAGGACCGCGGGCTTAGGGACGAAATGTCAGAGCGAGCGGTCAGATATGCCGAGGAGTTCTCATGGAAAAATCAGGCCTTAAAGCATTTTGAACTGGCAGAGCAACTCTACCGCTCAAGGTTTCAATGCCTGGCTCCAACGTTACCTCTTTTCACCGATAGTCATGTCATCGGGAAAGAGTACTCTATCGTTTAGCAATAGGGTCTCCCTCTAGAGTATTGGATGATTCTTTCAGGTGCTTAGAGGTTTCAATGACTAAATCACGAGGGGAGAATGTGAATTGGCTAAACGACCCAATTCTCATACGTGACCTAAAAGGATCTCGTCCAGCATCACCGCTTTCCAAAGATGGTATCCTTGATGCAACTCATACTCATGTCCCATTGCTTCCGTAATGCTACTAAAGACCTCCCTTGGATGCGATAAGTACAATAGATGGCGGCATAGAGTTCAAGAAACTTGGCTTTTATCTTTCATAGGTATGACACCCTCGAAATCTTATTCTTCGCTATTCCCCTCAAATTTTCTTCGTGGTTGATTCTGCTTTAGCGAGGATAACGAGTCGCTCCCGCAGGCCAGAAGGTTTATACTAAGAAAATAACGGCAGACGCCGCTCTGAAGGAGTGACTTCGATGAAGGTGCTTTTTATTCACTTTCGCTCTGCACCGGCTAGACAAATGAAGAAAAAGCGAGCCCGCGTGGATCCGCTGGATTCCGCAGGTACAGACGGCGTCTCTTTAGAGATGAAGAAACGTCGAGAGCTACTGGAGGCTATGGGTCATATTGTGGCGGTTTGTTCAGCATGTGAATGGGCCGATTTTCAGATACCCGACTTAGAATTCGATAGTGAAGAAACGATGAGGATGGTAAGGAATCTCTTCGACCTGGGAATAGCAGACGTTGCCAGCGAGGCTGAACTTAGGAGTACTTTTGATACCTCTTGTCTGGAGTTGAAACGGCAGTTGGCTACGGTAATTGAGGATTTCGACCCTGATATGCTTTTTGTTCATAATATCTTGTGCCTTCCCATTCATCCAGTTGCTACAGTGAGCCTAACCGAGCTGCTGAAAGAACAGAAGCTGCCCTGTGCAGCAATTCATCACGATATACTGAGCGAAGGAGCATACAAATTCAATCCGAAAAATAATTTCGCCAGGTCGCTACTCGAGGAATACTACCCACCAATATCACCAAAACTGAGACACTGGACGATCAACACGCGTAATAAGATTGCCCTCGCACAGAAAGGTGTCAAGGCGGAAGTTATCCCCGATACCATAGATTTTGAATACGGGCTTAAACCCACTGAGCGTGCCAGAATTCGAGCGCGTCTTAGAGCGAAGCATTGCATTGAAACAAATGACATAGTTCTATTCGTAGGTGCACGCATTGTACCCAACAAGCAGACAGAATTATCGGGGCACCTAACTGCCGTGCTGCAGAGTGTACAACAGGAGATGATCGGGAAAAGACTTTACCACGGCGAGGTGTTCTCAAATAAAAGTCGGGTGGTGCTTGTCCTTGCTGGTCGACCGGAGCGCGCTTTCCTTGATTATCAAAGGAAGCTCTTTGATCTTTTCGATAGACTAAATATTACTTGGGTGTACGTAGGGGACAACGTTCGTCCATATCGATCCGAAGACGAAGGTCTCTATTCACTATATCCCGATTGGTATGCCATCGCTGACTTCGTCTTGTACACAACGGGGTGGGAAGGGTTTGGCAACCAGCTCCTAGAGGCATTTGCCGCCGAACTGCCCGCAGTAGTATTTGAATACCCCGTGTTCAAGGAAGATATTGCTCCGAAGGGCGTTGAGGTGGTCTCTCTTGGAGACACGCTTCTGTCGGAGTCAGACTCAATGGGCCTTGTTCAGATTTCCCCTGAAACGCTAAATCGAGCTTCCCACCAGATAATGGCACTTCTCACTAACCCCGAGGAGTGGAAGCGTGTGACGAGTAAAAATATCAAAGTATGCAAGAAGTACTTCAGCTACGATGTTCTTCGGTCCCACTTGAACGACGCGATAGAATGGGCTGGTTCGATTGGTTCTTAGAGCACGAAGATATTTTCATCTCCATTGGCTTAGGTTTCAAATATCCTTTTACCAAACAATCTATTGTATTATCTACGCAGCATGTGCTAATTTAGTTAAATATAGGTATAAGTAAGGTTTTGGAACGCACTTCTAGGATGGAGAGCAGGATTCGAAGAAATGACTAGAATTAACTCTAATTATGAAGAAGCTTACGCATCATCGGTAAGCGAACCCCTCACAAAGGCAAGCCGAATAGGTGAGGTTGATATAGTAGTTGGTATCGCTTTTCAAAATGAAGCGAATACAATTAGGCACGTTTGCGAAACTATCGCAAGTGGACTTATCCAGTTCTTCCCTGACAAGAAGTGTGTCATCGTTTGCGTTGGTGGCAAGGACGGCGGGGAAGCCCTACAGGCGGTTCGGCAAGTCCGTCTGAAGCGAAACATACGGAGCATTGTCTTCCTCATGAAGGATGAACTCGTGAGTGGCGAGGTGTGGACAGTGAGGGCAATAATGGAGATAGCAAACAGACTCCATGCCGACCTCGCCTTATTTGAATCAGACCTTAAGAGCAGAGTTATTAATAACGAGATTGAAGGTCTGGCTCCGGAGTGGGTGAGGCGTCTCCTTTTTCCGATAAGCAAAGAGGGTATAGACCTTGTTATTCCGAGGTTCAACAATCATTACCTCCATACGCCGGGCTCAAATCATCTAGTTCGTCCTTTGCTCGCTTCCATTTTCAATCTCAAAGTATCGGGCTTACCAGGCTCAATACTGGGTATTTCAAGCAGGTTAGTGAAAGGCTATCTCGACGAATCCGATATATGGAGCAATCATGTCGGTAATCACGGTCTAGACATCCGGCTTATCACAAGAGCTGTCACTGGCGCGGTGAATATATGCGAAACAAGCTTAGGAGTGAAGATCAATGGAAGCTGCCCAGATTGTGAAACGGTGTGGATGCAGCGGATCAGGGCAGTCTTCGAAGGGACATTGGCTAACAAAGGCTGGTGGCAGCAGCAAGGGGGCATAGTACATCCTATAGCCATTTTCGGGGACAGAAAGAACCACTGGCCAGAAGAGGTAACAACAGACCCTATCAAGATGATTGAGCGATATAAGGAAGGTTCCAACGAGTTTGAAGGGTTGTATAAAGAGTTCTTGTCTCGAGAGGCTTTAAGAGAGCTGCGGAAGCTACGAGGAAGTGATCCGACGGACTTCAAGTTCTCATCAGGTCTATGGGCGGAGATAGCTTATGATTTCCTGCTTATTTACTGTCTCGAGCAGGAGTACACTAAGGACAACATTCTAAATGCTTTTATCCCAATCTGCTATGCCAAGGAAGCTAGTTTTACACAAGAGATTCAAGGATTCAAGGAACAGATTAGTACGTCGTACCTAGATGATGCAGCGCACCTCATAGCTTCTGTAGCAGAAGGGATGATTGAGCAGAATACTGAGGAATTTATCAAGCGGAAACCCGACTTACTAGTGCGGTGGAGCGAGACGGAAAAGGCGATTCAGCCACTTCTGCCTAAGGTGACGTACCGAGAGTTTATACCTGGATTTCCCATTGTAGCACCCAAGGAACTTATTGCGCCTACCGGTGATATCGTAAGCACCGACAACATATACAAAGATATTCTTCAGAGGTACCGAAAGGAATTCGAGGACTTTCTTCGCGATGGACTCAAGTTACTGCGAGAGGCGACTTCCGACGAGATAGTCCAGAGCCTGAAAGAGCTGATACTCGATGTGGAAAAGGACACGGGCGAACTTCTTCTAACCGGTGATCTCTCAACGGTGCGCGGAACCATGAGTGTCGCTCAAGGTATATTCCAGAACTTGCCTCACTCCGAAACCTTCGCTCTGAAGCCCGAGGTGGCCTACCGGCTTCTGGAACGCAATCCTCCCAAGAACTTGTTTATCAGATTCGGGGCAACAAGTCTGGCTGACCTCAGTGGGAAATATGGGCCAAATGATATCCTGGCTCTAGCAAGTCTCTCAGAGGAGGAGGCACACACGGCAAGAGTATGGGATTGGATAGCTGGCAACGCCCGCCCGGAGCATTTCACTCAATTGAGCATAGAGCCACTAGTGGAAAGCTATGATGATTTCCCCATACTTACCCAACTTAGAGAGCCATCGCACCTGGTCAAGCTCGCGGGAAGGATCGTTATCAGCAACCTGCCCGCAGGAGCCGGCGGAGAATTCCCCAAGCTACGCTATTCTCTCACAATAGCCAAGAATATCGTTGAGGCTGGGGGTATTGGTGAAATCTGGGAACAGTTCGCGAGAGAGAGAATAGAATTCGGGACCAGGGTAGTAAACTCACTGAAAGGCCACTGGGGTAAGGATCCTTTATCAGCGCATAACATATTTGAAAACAAGCTACAGAGAAAAGTAATAGATCATTTCAGGAAGATGATCGACGATCTGGATAAGGCAGGAGACCCCTCTCTGTTGCATCTGACGACAAACTTAGGCTACCTCGCGGATTGTTACCATCTTGCCTTGTCTCTTCCCGATGGGACATTCCTTCCTTGCTCTGCTTGGACTTGGTCTAGCTACAGCTTTAAAGGCGGCAAAGGCCTGCCCACTCCTCTGTCACTATATGTAGAGAGAGACTGGGCGTCAAGGGAGTTTCTCGTGGAAATGTTCAAAGCTGTAGGTGGCAGCGAGGAATATATGGACGGGAAGATCACAGAGCTTATAGGTCACGGGAAGGAATCTGAAAATCTGGCACGGTTGCTCGTGCCCGGATGGGAAACGGTGGAGCAGGTTATGCCGGAGCAATTGCCACGTCCGGCGGAGCCTGAAGCAAGCAAGCTGATCAGGTTCATGGGTAATCCCATACTCCGGGGGATAGCAGAACATCCCTGGGAGTCTAAGTACGTGTTCAATCCGGGTACCATGAAGTTGAATGGTAAGATCTACATCCTGTATCGCGCATGCGGAGAGGATGAGGTCTCCCGAATAGGGCTGGCCATAAGCTCAGATGGTTTGCATATCGATGAGAGGTTGGAGGAACCGATATTTGAACCAATGGATAAGTGGGAGAAGAGAGGTTGCGAGGATCCCAGACCTATCCTGATAAAGGAACGTATTTATATGTTGTATACAGCCTTTGATAGTGTCACTGCACAGATAGCGCTAGCTTCTATCGCTCTTAATGACTTCCTAGGCCGTCGGTGGAGCCAGTGGAAAAGACATGGCCTTGTTTTCCCAGGCTTTGATAATAAAGATGCCACTTTATTCCCAGAGATGTTCGACGGACGATATATTATGTACCATAGGATTGATCCAAGTATTTGGATTTCCTCCTCAGAGCATTTGGGCTCTGCTTGGCCCCGGGAAGACCATCGAATACTGCTAGGCCCAGGAGCAGGAATGGCTTGGGATGGGTTTAAAATTGGCGGCGGGAGTCAGCCTATCAAGACTAAATATGGCTGGCTGCTTATCTATCACGGTGTTGACCAATCCTTTGTCTATCGGCTAGGCGTCCTGCTGGTGGCACTTGATGATCCAGGACAACTGGTTTATCGCTCTCCAAATCCCATATTGGAGCCAGAGGAAGCTTACGAGATAGGCGAGGAGGGATGCTACGTACCTAATGTAGTATTCACATGTGGGGCTGTCTCAGGTGTAGATAAGGAGGTCATCGAGGATGACGATGAAGTTCTGGTCTACTATGGCGCTGCAGATACAGTAGTATGTGTAGCAACAGCGAAGTTATCTGACCTTATTCCTGAGGAAATCAGACGGGACAGAAACCGGGGCAGTTCCAAGGAGTAACACATTTCCGAGAGGTACCCATCGAAGGCTGTATATCGAAGCTGGGAATGGACTACGACCTGCGCCAGACGTAAAAGGTGCTGAGAAAGGTGAAAGGATAGCTAAAGGAAGAATCACACAGACATCACACCCACATCACAGAAATCTTGATATTTTACTTAAAGAGCGCCATAATAGGTTTTAGAGAGCTTGAAAAGTGACACCCATACTCGTCTGAGAAATCAGCGGTCGTTACGTTCAAAATTGAGCTCCAGAGCCGAAAAACGTTACCCAACCTTTTAATCAGGGTGTCTGGGATTCAAATCCACCACCATTCACGACCACATAAAAGCGCTTGCAGTCGGCCACATTGCCATTCCCCTGAAATTTGCAACGATAGAAGTCTTGTGCTACGATTAAATCGTACTTAGCTGTACTAGTAAGAAAGATTAAATACTAAGCTGAAGGTTCTGCCTATCGTACACTTAGCTCCACCATAAATCTGGAGCCGGAATTCCTCAGCGGCTCCGTACCGATAAAGCTCCATTCTGTACCAATACGCCATCTAACTCCCATCGCAAGCTAGTTCAATATTTCATACTCCAGCTGAGGATAGAGGACTATTCCCCATAGACTATCAACCACTGCAATGTTTATGTAAACAACTTTGGTAAATCCCATAATTTCAGCATTAATGAGAGAATGCTGAAATAGTCTCAATCAACCCCCTAATCCCCCTATCTTGGGGGACATCTAAAGCTGGGGGACACCCCCAGACCCCCGACTGGAAGTATCCTGAACCTCTTTCTCAGCGGTCTAATAATATATAATAGCGATATCAGCATCCTAAAAGAGGAATTAAATCAAGCCTTTGCTTTGTGCAACAGTCTCTTCGGAGGAAATTAAAAGAGGTTAAAATCGGTACAAATATAGAAAACCCGCGAATATATGGAAGCGCGCCTTTCACTATTGCTGTCATTCACGGTGGACCGGGTGCACCCGGAGAAATGGCACCGGTTGCTCGAGAGCTTTCCCCTTTCAGGGGCATACTGGAGCCACTTCAAACAGCAGCAACACTGGAAGGGCAGGTCCAGGAGCTGAAGGCACTTTTAGAAAAGAAAGGGGCCCTTCCTGTCACATTGATCGGTTTCTCATGGGGTGCAATGCTCAGTTTCATTTTTACCGCACGGTATCCTTCATCCGTAAAAAAACTCATACTCATCGGGAGCGGGGTATATGAAGAAAAATATGCCCGAATTATTATGTCTACCCGGTTAAGTCGGCTCAGCGAAGGAGAAAAGGCAGAAACCCTTTCCCTCATGGAGGCCCTGAACGACCCAGGTATTGAAGATAAAAACACGCCCATGGCCCGGCTCGGTAAGCTGATATCCAAGGCTGACTCGTATGACCCCTTGCCCCATGACAGCGAGATACTGGAATGCCAGTATGATATCTATCAAAGCGTATGGGGC
>RCNB010002919.1_pt1 | contig 10313 bp, 8 predicted proteins | sample 2041321 | NCBI WGS metagenome assembly RCNB01 (sample SAMN09708232, study PRJNA481090) | Marine sediment metagenome, whole genome shotgun sequencing project.
TGCAAAAATGGACGATGTCATGGCGAACATCAGTACCATTAATAAATTCGTAATTTTTTTCATGTGTAAATTGAATTAGTTTATGTTTTACGGGTCAAAAGTAATAATTCTAACTTTAAGAAAACATTAACTTTTCAAAAAACAATTAACACAATAAAGGAAGTTGTTATAATATCTTATAAAAACCTTACTATCAAGTTTTTAACTAAGTCTTTTATTCGCCATTTCTTTCCCTAATTCTACACCGAACTGATCAAAACTAAAAATATTCCATATATACCCCTGTGTAAATGTTTTGTGTTCATAAATAGCAATTAGGCTCCCTAAAGTAAATGGAGTCAATTTCTCTATGAGTATGGTATTTGATGGTCTGTTTCCTTCAAATACTTTATAGGGTAATAATGTTTCAATAGCCTCTAGTTTATTTACTATTTTTAATTCTAAATGTACCTGCTCTTTTGTTTTACCTTGATATAAAGCATCAGCCTGTGCGAAAAAATTAGCCATTAATTTTTCATGGTGTTCTTTATTACCATGTAACGACTTTTTAAAGCCTATAAAGTCTACAGGAATTAATTTAGTGCCTTGATGTACCAACTGCATAAATGCATGTTGCACATTGGTACCTGTATTGCCCCATATGATATTGCCAGTTTGATAACTTACTTTAGCGCCATTTCTATCAACTGCCTTACCATTACTTTCCATAGAAAGTTGTTGCAAATATGGAACTAGTTGACTCATATATTGCGAATAGGGAATTACAACTTCACTTTCGGTGTCAAAGAAATTATTATACCAAATACTTAAAAGTGCTAAAATTACAGGTATATTTTGATCAAACGGAGTGTTTTTAAAATGTAGATCCGCCTCATAAGCCCCTTCTAAAAACGCATCAAATTGCTCAAAGCCAATTGCCAAACTAATAGACAAACCAACAGCACTCCACATAGAATATCGACCGCCGACCCAATCCCACATAGTAAAAATGTTATGACTATCAATACCAAAGTCTTTTACTTTTTCTAAATTGGTAGAAACGGCCACAAAATTATGCTTGATATCATTTTCTGTGGCTGATTTCAAAAACCATTTTTTAATTGTTTGCGCATTGGTGAGTGTTTCTTGCGTTGTAAATGTTTTTGAAACAATGACAAACAAGGTCGTTTCAGGATTCAAGTTTTTCAGCACTTCAGCTACATGATCGCCATCAATATTAGAAACAAAATGTGTTGTTAAGTGATTTTTATAAAAAGGCAAGGTTTCGACGACCATTCTAGGCCCCAAATCGGAACCACCAATTCCGATATTTACGACATCTGTGATCGCCTTATTAGTATAGCCTTTGTGGGTTCCAGAAATAATCGAATCAGAAAAAACTTGTATTTTTTTGAGCGACTTTTCAACCTCGGGCATTATATTTTCGCCATCAACAAGTACGGGATTACCCGACTTATTACGCAGCGCTGTATGTAAAACGGCTCTATTTTCTGTAGCATTAATTTTTTCGCCTGCGAATAATTGATCGATACCATTTTTTAAATCAACTTCGTTGGCTAATGCTATTAGGTGCCTAAAAGTTTCATCAGTAATTCTATTTTTTGAAAAATCTAAGTCAATATCACCAACAGCAGCTGAAAAATTTTCTTTTCTAGCGTCATCCTTTGTGAAAAGAGATTGCATCTTAACAGCTTTAATTTCATTAAAATTAGCTGTAAGTTTTTGCCAAGCTTGCGTAGTTGTTGGATTGATTTTCTTTAATGACATTATTCTTTATTTTGATAAGTCAAAATTAGAATAAGTTAAAGAATCGACAATGTTTAAAAAGATTTAATTTACGACAACGTTATCGAGACTATCTTTAAACGGAATGATATATTGCAAATAGCTTTCTTTTATTTCTTCTTTAATAGGCTCTGCAGAAGGCAATTTTTCTCGTAAAGGATCTACCTGACGACCATGTTTCCAAAAGCGATAGCAAACATGTGGACCGGCTGTACTACCGGTCATTCCAATAGTACCAATGACGTCACCTTGTTTTACGAAGTCACCTACCTTTACATTGCGTCTATTCATATGCAAATATTGGGTAGAATATGTTGAATTGTGTCTTACTTTTACATAATTACCATTTCCGCCTTTCCGACGTGATTCGACCACCGTACCATTAGCCGTAGTAATAATAGGTGTGCCAATAGCTCCAGGAAAGTCAGTCCCTTTATGAGGTCTTACTTTATAACCATAATGGGCAATTCTTCTTCTTAAATTATACCGCGATGAAATTCTAGAACCAAACTTTAACGGTGCTTTTAAAAATTGTTTTCTTAAGTTATTAGCATCATCATCATAGAAATCATAGATATTTTTTGTAGAATCGGTTACATAATTAAAGGCATACAACGGTGTTTTTTTATGTTCAAAATAGGCAGCTTTTACCTTACCTATTCCTACATACGTAGTATCGTCTACAAATTTTTCTTCGTACATAATTTTGAAGCTATCACCCTTTTGCAAGTGAAAAAAGTCGACTGTCCACGCATAAATTTCTGATAGTTCATTCACGATATTATAATCTAAGCCCTGTTTATCGATGACAAGCGATAACGAAGACAAGGTATCAGTAATAACACCAGAGGCAGTTTTTGTAATGCTTTGAACAGTTTTTCGATGATTTTTAGCAATAATTGAGTCGGTAAAATCAATCACTACATATTGAATTTTATTCGGTCTATAAATGAAAACTTGTGCTTTTTCTGTGGTATCTTTTGTGGCTAGAATGGTATAAGGTTTACCAGCATTCAATCTACGCACATTGAACGAGTCTTTAATAGCCTCGGCAATCTTATATATTTCTGGATATTCTACATGATTTCTATCTAAAATCTCACCAAAGCTTTCTCCTCGTTTAATAGTATCTTCAACAACTTTATAATCATTGAGCGAATATCCGTATCGATAAACAATTGTTGGAGTCACAACAATGGGCTCTACAGGTTGAGGTTTTTCGGCTTTTTTACAAGAAAATAATACAAGAATAATTAATAGGGGAATAAGTTGCCTCACGTTGTCAATATCGTTTTAAAAATAGTTGAACAAAGCTACTATTTTAAATGAAAGGACAAAAGAGTGTTTTGTTAAATTAAATTGGCCTATTTGATTTTAAAAATAATTGGAAATGAATTTGCTAAACCTTTGTAACCATCTAAATCTGCTCTTATGGAGCCAACTGACAAAGAAGCTTTGATACGTAGGGGAATTTTATTCTTATCTGCTGTAACCCATACGGTTAGACTTTCTTTTTCTTTGAAAACTCGACCCGACTGAACTAAAGGTCTAAACTTTAATGATGCCACATTACCAAATTTTGTTTTGATGGTTTCACGACCTAGATAGCGCATTTTAAATCCATAACTCGTTTCATCGAAAAACATTTTTAATGAAATCTCATCCCCAATATTCATGTTACTTAGATCTTTTTCTCTAAGATAGTAAAGTGTAGAGATCATATCTTGAACACCACTTTCAATAGCGAAATTTTTATTCGTATTTTTTTTGTAATCTTTTACCGTAGCAGCCCTTGTTTGGTGGTCGAAAAGAATTTCTTTATTTTTCTTATATCCACCTTCATTTATTTTTCTAATAAATCGATATGGCTGAATATTGTCTTTATAAAAATATGATTGATAATCATCTTTTACTTTAAAAAACCAGCTTATAACGCCTGTAGTTTTACCTTTACCTAAGACATGAAAGGTCTGTTTACCGTTGAATTTAGCTTCTTTAATGTGGATTGTGGCATTACCTGCATTTAAAAAATTACTATAGCTAATTCTGAATTTTAACCACTCTCCTGCTTTAAAAGCCGTAGGCGTAGATTGCGTCATGGCGGCTATTGATGTAAACAGTAATATTGTAAGTAATGATTTTTTCATATTTATATGCTTAGCAATTTGTACAATACAATTACTGTTCCAAAAAATAAAATATCTTCATTTACAACGTATGAACTATTTTAATATTTTATGAGATGTTAGATTATCGATTCCCCAAGTTTCTAATTCTTCAGTACTCCATAGATCTGGAAAAAAAATACGTCTTTGATATCTCGGATGCATATATTTTTGCCATTCACTACCGCCAGTAGCTTCAATATCACCGCTACCAATATATTTTTCGGCTGCACCATAATGCGCCATGACCCAAAGTACGTTTACTGTATGATCATAATGCCGCATTTCATTTTGTAAGTCGATATTTTCTTGATCTTTTGTTGGTAATGATTTGAATTTTGTCCAAAGATTGATGGTATTATACTGCTTCATCATGCTAATGAATTTACTTTTGTACTTGTCTTCAAACTCTTTTAAAAAGTACAATTTTTTACCAGTATTATAATCTTTTCCTGCAGCTTGCCAATATAAATGTTCGAAAGCATGTTCAAAGGGAGTCTCTCTATTGATGGACTTTCTAAACCTATAGTCAATTAAATTGATGAGTTCTGTAGAACAAATTTCAATCATTCTGTATTGGGCACTTTGAAATCCGCTCGCCGGAGTTAAGGTGTCTCTAAACTTCATGTATTGCTCAATTTCCATCCCATCGCCCATAATTGTAAATGACTGAGCTAACATATCAAAATAGCGACTTATTCGCTGTAGGCGAATCACAAAAAAAGAAGCTGTTAAGTCGGAGTGATGAGAAATCTGATCCATTTCCCATAAAATCATTTTAAATATTAGCTCATTGATTTGATGATACATAATGAACACCATTTCATCGGGTAAAACAGTGCGTTGTACTTGTAAATTAAGTAGCGCGTCTGTTTGTATATAATCCCAATAAGTACTAGGTTTACTTTGTAATAATCCGTCAAGGTGGGTCTCTAAATCTTGACCGATTGCATCGTATTTTTTCTTTAGTTGTTGTACTTTTTTTTCGATTTCTTTATCCATATATCAAATATATCTTCCAAATATAAAACAAAAATAAACCTTGGTGCTTACTCTTTTATAAATGCTATGTTAAGTATTAACTTGGTGTTAAAATCGACTTTATATCGATCATCTAACCTTCTATTGACAACCCAAACGATGTCATTTTTTGAACATAATAACCAGGTATTTTCTTTATCGATCAAGGAGAATTTTTCATCTTTAAAGAATTTGCTCATTTTCTTTTTACCCCCCATTCCTAAAGGATAAAAATAATCTCCTTGTTTCATTTTTCTAAGAGTGAGCGGAAAGATCAGTTTCTCTTTATTGATAAAGACTGAATTTTGCGTTATGTCATTTGAGTTTTGAATTTTAGCATTTCTAAATAGAACTTTGCCATTTTCTAGCTCTAAAACTTTTTGATTTTCTTTGATTTCAAAAACTTTTTGATCTGATTTTACGGAGCTTACATCGGTTAATAATAAAAAATCGCGATCTTTTACCAAGCGATGCGATGCACTTAATACTTGTTTGCCAGGTTGTGCATTTAATAAATCAACTACGTCATTCCATTCGGTAAAACGATATTCTTTTAATAGTTCAAATAAATAGGCTTTGGGGTACTCAAATTGCTTCAATTTTTGAATGTCTATTTTTTGGATTGGTGTTGCCGAATTAATGTTTCCTGCGTCCTCTGTAGTGATAACTATTTTTTTGAAAGAATCAATTGTATTGTTTATGATACTCTGACTTTCTTTCAGATTATTTGTAGTCTTTTGAAAGGAGTTCAATAAATTGGGATTCATTTGCCTCAATAAAGGTACTATTTGATGCCTTATTTTATTACGTTGGTAAGCCGTTTTTTTATTTGAAGCGTCTTCTCGCCAATACAGCTTATTTTCAGCAGCATATACTTCAATTTCTTTTCTTGAAAACGGAATTAATGGACGGATAATTTTACCTTTAATTTCAGGAATCCCTGTGAGCCCATTTAACCCGGTTCCGCGGATAAAATTGATTAAAAAAGTTTCAAGATTATCATCTAAATGATGGGCTGTTACGATATAATCTAAGTCAAATTCGATCCGTGTTTTTTCAAACCATTTATAGCGTAATTCACGAGCAGCCATTTGCGTTGAAAGCTGCTGCTTTTTCGCATATGTATGCGTGTCAAAGACACTAGTTTGACATATGACACCTAACTTGTTTGCCAAATCTTTTACAAATTGTTCATCAGCATCTGATTCCTTTCCGCGTAAGGTAAAGTTGCAATGTGCTAAAACGATATTAAACTCTAAATGATGTAATAAATGGGTAAGTACAACACTGTCAATTCCGCCAGAAATAGCGACAAGTATTTTTTTATCTTTTAAAAAAGAAAAGTGATGATTGATATGTTCTATAAATTTGACAAGCACGTACGCAAATATACTACAAATGATAATTCGTGTTAGTTTCTAACATCTAGTGCATCCCTTAAGGCATTACCAATAAGCATAAAGGCCATAACCAAGCTCATAATGGCTATACCTGGTATGACGGCTAAATATGCCTTTCCTAAAATAATATAGCTGTAGTGGTCTTTAATCATTGCACCCCAAGACGGTATCGGAGGTTGGGCACCAATGCCTAAAAAACTGAGGCCACTTTCAATCAAAATGGCAGCAGCAAAATTGGCTGCTGAAATAACAATGATTGGAGCCAAAATATTGGGTAAAATATGCTTAAAAATAATACGTGTGTTTGAAAACCCCAAAGCTTTAGCGGCCTCTACATATTGTTGTTCTTTAGTACTCATTATTTGTCCGCGAACTACACGTGCAACCTCTACCCACATAGTTAAACCCACTGCGACAAAAACTTGCCAAAAACCTTTTCCTAATGCCAATGTGATAGCAATGACTAATAATAATGTAGGGATAGACCATGTAATATTGATCAACCACATTATAAAAGCATCAGTTTTTCCACCAAAATACCCTGCAATTGACCCAATAGTTATCCCAATGATTAACGAAATAAATACAGCTATAAAACCAATAAAAAAAGAAATACGAGCACCTATCAGCATTCTACTGAGTAAATCTCTACCATACTTATCAGTGCCTAAGATGAACTTTTTCTGTGTGATATATTTCTCAGGATTATTTTTAAAATCACTGAGCGGATATGATTTTTTTAGTTTGGTAATAGTACCTTCACTATAAGGGATAATATCGAGCGCTGTATCTGTAACTTCATATTCGGCTATTGGAACTTCAGTAGGGACATTTTCTTTGCCAAAAAATAATTTAGAAAAAAAAGATTGTTGAATACCTTCATTTGAAGGAATTGTCAACATCTGGACAGAGAACCCAGGTTTTTTAGAATGTATTTCTAAATGCATTTGATTTGCATTGCGAGAATCGTCAGGGGCAAATAGATATGCAAATATTGAAACGAAACCACAAGCAATAATGAACCAAAAACTAAAAAGCCCTGAACGGTTTTTTTTAAACTTTTTCAGGGCTACTTGTGTAAGTGAATTTGCCAATGTGAAATGAAATTATAACATTAGTTTTTTACTAACTTTCTGTACTTTTTTACTTTCAGTTCATTAAGTACGTTTAGGCCTTCTTCGACGTAGATGTCTTTGGTCAAATTTTTATGCCATATATCTCTTTTCTTAGCTAAGATCGAGTCATTTTGTGTCAGAAGCAATTCATATTTTGGCGATTCAAATGTTAACTTATTATTATAATCATATAACGAACTGAACTCTTTGCTTTCAGCAGTTCTTTTTTCAATGTCTTTTTGATAATCACTAAGGTTTAAGCTTACAATAGAATCATCTTGCCCTTTTTTTAACCACTGAGCGTTTTTATCAATCAACATGAATTGAGGGTTGCTGGCAATACGTTTTTTACTATTATTTACAGCTTCATGAAAATTTTCATATTTGTTCCAGGTCTTATAATTCGCTTTTTCAATTTTATCCCATTGTAATGGATTCTCTTCATCACGTTCTCCTATATCTAAATATGCATATCTAGTTGGCATAGCTACATCAGAGGCAACACCTTTTAATTGTGTTGATCCACCATTTATTCTATAAAACTTTTGAATGGTCATTTTCAAAGCACCTAAGTTCTTATCGTATTTCACATAATTATTTAATGGTATTAAATTTTGGACAGTTCCTTTCCCAAAAGTTTGTTTACTACCAATAATAACTGCTCTATTGTAGTCTTGCATTGCAGCAGCAAATATTTCAGACGCTGAGGCCGAAAGTTCGTTAACTAAAATTACCACTGGTTTGTTCCATCGAATTTCAATGTCTTTATCAGTTCTAATTCGAGGTGCACTCTCTCTATATTTTACCTGTACGATTGGACCTTCTTCGATAAATAATCCTGCAATATCAATTGCGGTTTCTAAAGAGCCTCCTACGTTATTTCTTAGATCTATGAGCAGGCCTTCAACATTTTCCTGGTTCATTCGATAAATTTCTTTCGCCATATCAGTGGCCGAATTTCTAAAATTTTGCTCGCTAAAATCAATATAGAATTTCGGTAAGTTAATCAAACCAAATTTTCGTTCATCTTTTATAACAATAGAAGTTTTAGCAAAAGTTTCATCGATTTCCACGACATCTCTAATGATAGAGATGGTTTTTATCGTACCATCAATTTTTTTAAGAGTTAACCTTACTTCAGTTCCTTTCTTACCTTTTATAAATTCTATGGCATCGTCTAAGCGCATTCCAACAATATCAAGGGGTTCAGCTTCAGCTTGAGCAACTTTTAAAATGATGTCGCCAACTTCTAACTCACCAGCACTCCAAGCCGGACCTCCAGAAATTAATTCAGAAACTGTTGTAAAGTCATCTTTGATATATAATCGTGCACCAATACCTTCAAGTTTACCGGCAATTTCTTGATCAAATCTCTTTTTCATTCGAGGAGCCATATAGGTGGTATGCGGATCAAAAGCTGTAGAAATACTATTTACATATACCGAAAACCATTCGGAGTCATCTAATTCATCCATAAAAACAAAGAAGTCTTCTGTACTATTCATAGTAGCAGTTCGTGACTCTTCTTCTAACTTTTTGAATGATTTCATTGCATAAGAATCATCTTCTTTCTTCTTATCTTTTTCTAGTTCAACTTTGTTATAGAAACGACTTAGAGTATTTAATTTTAACTGTTTTTGCCAGCGACTAATTAATTCAACCTGATTTTTGGCATAGGGCTTTTTGTCATAGTCAACATCGAGATTTTCTTCTTTTTCAAAATCAAAAGGATTTTTTAAAATTTCTTTATAAAAACCACGAGCTTCTTTGAGTCTTTTGGAAAAACGATTATATACCGTATTATAAAAAGTAAGATCCTCAGTTCTGATTTGATCATCTATTTTATTCTTATAAAAAGCAAATTCGTCGACATCTTCTTTAGTGAAGAATCTTTTTGTTGGGTCAAGTCCTGAAATAAAATCTTCAAAAACAACTTCAGAGAATGCGTCATTCAAATCTAAAGGTTCATAATGACCTTGAGTAAGGGCATATCTAATTAGACCAATTAATATTTTATCTTTTTCGGGGTCATTATTTTGTTTTATCTTAAAACTCAATAAAATGCCTGCTAATAATACAATAGGTATTATTATTTTATAATTTTTTTTCATAAACATTTGTATTCTTTTCATTCCAAATTATCTTTCAACATACGAAAATAGTGCCAATTCTTCAAATTCGTAACTATTTAACATTTTTTTTGCAAATTCCTTTGAAAGTTTCTTGTAATTCGTTATCATTTTATCATCAAGCATCTTACATCTTAAAATCATCTTTTTATTTCAAGAGTTACCTTTTAACGTTAAACTGAAGCCAGAATTGTCTACCCATACCTGATTCCACGATTTATAAGTTAAATTATAACTTGTGTCGTGATTTTTTTTAGAAGATTTGCAATACACTCCTAACACGTAGGTGTCATTTTTTTGAATATGATTTGTGCCAAAAATTTGATGCGCTTCGGTATAACACTACCATATTAAATTATCTTTTTATTGGGTATAGCTTTTATAAATACTGATCAAAAAAATAACTCAAATAGGATATTCTTATCATTTTTTATAAGGCAATCAATACAAACAATAATACTCATTTTTATGAACTTTTTTTCATAATGAAATGTTAAACAAAAAAAGAAGATGATAAGTTAAAAAAATGGTAGTTTTGTCTCTCAAAAAAGAAATTCTAGATGGCTGAAAGACCTTTAATTTTAGTAACCAACGATGACGGCATTACTGCCCCAGGTATCCGTACATTGATTTCTATAATGAATGAAATAGGAGATGTTGTTGTTGTTGCTCCTGACAGTCCACAAAGTGGTATGGGAC
>RCNB010002920.1_pt1 | contig 10310 bp, 10 predicted proteins | sample 2041321 | NCBI WGS metagenome assembly RCNB01 (sample SAMN09708232, study PRJNA481090) | Marine sediment metagenome, whole genome shotgun sequencing project.
CTTCCATACCCGGCGCGGTGCCGCCGATCAACGCGATTTTTCCATCGAATATCGACGGGTCTTCGACGGTGCCGCTGATGACGTCACCGATCGAGACATAGGGGAAACTGCCGGCCGGTCCACGGAACGGCACCAGCACCGCGCCCTGGGGATCGATCGGGATGCGGTGGCCGGCCAGTTCCAGGGCCTCGAGCGGCGGGTAATCACCGATCCAGGTCGAGGCGTCGACGAATATCGGCAGGGTGATGTCGTTCAGGAACGTCGAGGCGGTGGCGAGCGACAGGGACTCGTAAACGCCCAGTTGGTACTCGTGCAGCAGCGGCGTGCGGCGCACAACGCCGTCCGGGTCGATCAGCGGGTTGTTGATGAAGCCGGCCGTGAAGGCCGATTCCATCAGCACCGGCAGGGTCGAGGAGTAGCCCTCGCCTCGCGGAAGGAAAATGCTGTCCATCATCGACCGGTCCAGATCAAACGCCGCGTATGGCAGCTGCCCGGTCTGGAACGCCGTTTCCTTGTTGGAATCGAAGTAAAAACCCAGGATGGTCGGCCCATTCTTCATGGAATCGGCAAACAGCCGGTCGCGGTCCAGCAGCGGCTCGAACCGGTCGAGTTTTTCACGAAATGCCTGGTCGCCTTCCTTTTCCGCCAGGCTCCGCAGCAAACGCACATCCGAGCTTTCATCCCGCTCGGCGAACAGCACGTCAAACACTACCACGGAGGCGCCGTGACTCCACAGGTTGTTCATCATGTCGGCAAATTTCTCGCGCGTGAACGGCCAGTGCCCATGGCGTTTCAGGCTGGCCTCGTCGATGGCCACGATCACGATACGGTCGTCGATGCCGCCCTCGGCGGACAACCGCACCCGGGTGTCATACAGCAGATTTTCGATCTGGTTGATGTAAGGGACTTTGTAATACCCGGCAACGTGGCCCAGCACGCCCAGCATCGTGATCAGGCACAGGCCCACACGCATCAGGTAACGCAACCGGACGCCTCTCACCGGGGTTTTTTGACGATCATCGAACCCCGCATGCGGTCCTTCAGGTCTTCCCAGTCCATGTTAGACGATTTGTCGATCCGTTCAGCATCCACGTTGTTCGGCCAGGGGTAGTAGCCGCTCACCAGGGTGTCGTCGATCCAGTGGTGCAGCATCGGCGGCACCGGCAGGGGGTCAAATGACGGCGCGATGTCGATCACCCGGCCGGCGATCAACTGGTGGGCAATGGCGCCGGACATCTGCACCGGTACGGCGCCCAGCATGCCGCTGAGGTCGAAGTGGCCGTGGCCGCAGATCACCTTGATCACCTGCGGATGGTCCTTCAGCAGTTCGCCGATGCCCCGGAACCACTGCGGGCCGGCCATGTCGATGAATTCCACGCCGGTCTTCATCGGCGGGTGGTGGATGGCCACCAGGGTCGACTGGTCCGAGCTCTCCAGTTCGTGCTGCAGCCACTGCAGGCGGCGCGGGCCGAAAAACGGCAGCTCGCTGCAGTCGAGATGGCTGTTCAGCATCAGGGTGCGGAAATCCGGGCCCTCGATGGCATACTGGTAATGCGGCGGCGCGCCCGGGAACATGTTGGTGTCGCTGAAGAATTCGCTCATGATCGCAGGATCATCGTGATTGCCGGGCAGCAGGTAGACCGGCACCTCCAGCGCTGCAATCAGGTCCCGGAAGTGGCTGTAGGTGCGGGTTCCCGGGTGCTCCACCAGGTCGCCCGTGATCAGCACCAGGTCGGGCTGCGGTCGCATCGAATTGATCTGCGACACGGCCTCGGCCAGGTGCCTCGCCGTGTCGGCCATGTCATACAGAAACGTGCCCCTTTCAACAACGTGCGTGTCGGTAATCTGGACCAGTAAAGTCAATTAATTTTCCCTTTTTGTATCATTTATACTAGCTGAAAATCGAGCAAACTGCTAACTAGCATAAGGTTTTCACAGGGAAATTGTAGCAAAATATAGGTGGCGGCGGTTCATGCTGCAGCTTCACCCAGCGACGGGCAGCATCTTCTTGGGTAGTTGTCAACACCAACCTTTTGATATGATGTGAGGCCTGATTCTCACAGGAATTTATCGATCTATGCCAAACAATGTCACATTTCCAATACTTCCCGAGCTGTCGACAATTGATTTTACCTGCACCTCGGAGGTCCGCGAACTAATAAGGGAACGCTTTCATAACCTTTTTGGCCAACAGGATGATGCATACATCGACGTATACATGGACAGAACCGAAGACCTGTTTGCGGGACGCAATCCTGAATTCCAGGCCATGGATACCGCTTACCATGACATCACCCATACCTTACAGGCCACCTTGTGCGTGGTGGAATTGCTCCACAACCGGCACTTTACGGATGCGATGCCCAGGATCGGTGCAGGGGATTTCAAACGTGCAGTGGTTGCCGTACTGTTTCACGATATGGGTTACCTGAAACGAGTCGGCGACAATGAAGGCAGTGGTGCCAAGTTCACTCATGTGCACGAACAACGTTCCTGCGATATCGCCAGGGCATACCTGTTACAACAAGGCTGGTCGACTGACCACACCGAATTCGTGGAAAACCTGATCAGCGCCACTGGTCCATCGGCTGACGTGACCAAGGTGGGATTTCGCTCTGACATTGAGCGGTTACTTGGACAGGCCGTCTGCACAGCCGACTACGTTGGACAAATGAGCGACCCGAACTACCCCGACAAACTCCCGGTGCTTTTTGAAGAGTTCAAAGAAAGCTACCGCTACCAGCAGATTCCGAAGAGCGAGTGGCCTTTCGCCAGCTATGAAGAGCTTCTGAAGAGCACCCCCAATTTCTGGGCCATTTTCGTGCAAAAGAAATTGGCGGTCGAATGTGATGGATTATCCAGATACTTCAAGCATCCTGTTAGTGGAAAAAATCCACATTTGGAGTCCATAGAGCGAAACCTGGCCACGATAAAGCAGCGGATCGCGAAATTCGCTGAATAACAACGCAATTTTCAAACTTATGAGAAAACTAGCTGACGGGATCATTTTTTGAATTTACCAGGGTCGCAAGAGCGGCCTCGAACATGCTATTGAAAACGGGCAACAGCTTGGTATCGGGGGAGTAGTAAATATTCTGATTGCCGCGGTCTGTGTCCTCCCAGAATGTTGGACCAGCCAGTTCGAGACTTCGTGTGGTTTCACCCATGGCATCACGCAGGGGTTGAGCACCCAGGTATTCAAAATCTTCAAGAATGTCAGATACGATTCTTTGGGCAAATGTCTGCTGATCTTCTCGCAGGTAGAACAGGGCCAATGAAACCTGAAGTATACGGACCCGGTCAAAAATGATTGTGCGAGCCTGGAGTTCATTTTTATCAATTTCAGGTACGCTATCCAGTTGCAATAACAGATTGAGCAGTCGTTCCTGTAATTCACAGGGAGCATCAGCCTCCGCCGTGGCAATGAGTATATCTTTCAACTCCGCTGCCACAACATCTACCAGGAATGCAAAGTCCCGCACAGAGCTGCTGATCCGGTAGATTTCCGAGCCATAGATTTTCAGATACCTACACCCTTGCTCCACGTATTCAGACCTTTCATGGTCAAGGGCGGCGCGGATGAATGCCCCGTATTGCGCAATCGCGTTGTAAAGGTTTCGGGCCTCAGAGTTGCGGGTTCCATGCTTAATGCCGAAGCGCAGCAGGGTGTTGAACCGGACAAAGGTAAGCTCGACCAGTGGCTTGTCATCCTCCTCGAGAGCAACCTTTCCAATATCGGTAACTTGCACGACACACAAGGCCGACATATCAAAGTCCCCTAGCTCGAGGAATCGCTGGTAGGCATTACCAAGTACCCGGAAAGCTTTCTGGCTGTACAGTGTCCTGGCTGCCTCTATCGAGTCGATCTGGTCGACCAGTGTTTTGAACGAGATGTCATCGCGAGCCTCTGCACTGATCTTGAAAAATGAGGCAGGGATGTCCTTTTTGAGCCGTACGAACACCCGTGTTGCCAATCCGATCGCACGAATAATGCGTCCTTTTGGTTCTTTAAAGCTCAGGTACTCCATCAGATCATCGAGCTGATTCAAGGCACCGAATAGTGACACCTGGTGACGCGCCGTAATTCTTGGATTAACCAGTGCCCGTTTCATCATCGGTTGTGCCAGCACTTGAATCTGCCGCAGGTTATCTTTGTGGATTCGCTGGATTACATAATCCGGTCTGGTCAGGCCGAGGATGTAAAAAATGTAAGGGAACGCAAGCAGACCGGACAAGGGCAGGAACACCCCGGTGCTCAATACAACACTCGATGTCTGCCCAATATCCCAACCTCCGACATCGAGTTGCAGTATTAGGTTGTGGATAAAGCTTAAGCTGATGAACCAAACATAGATGAGGCTGACCCAGTCACGCATGTACAGATCGATCAGTTTCGGTGTGCTTTGAGAGGCGATGGAGATGACGATGACCAGGGTTCCAAGTACCAGGGCCAATATGCCTATCCAGACTTCAGGGGCAAAATCCATTAGTGAAATCGCTGCTTGGGCAATCACCCCGGTCGCCAAAGTATCGCCCAGCACACTTTCTAACTGTTGCGCTGCCATATCTGCCAGAGTCAGTGCCGCAACGGTCAGCAAGAATGTGGTTACGATTCGATGCCGATCAATCGTATTAATAAGCGAGATCGTAAAAGCTGCAATTTTGTCTTGAAACATATTCAAATTAATTCTTTTGATGAATTCTACTCCAGCACCTTATATCAAAACACGCTGCTGTCCCGTTAAGAAATTAAAAAAACAGGCCTGAATCCTTCTGTTTTGGTACAATGAAATCAAGACAAGTCATTGTAAAACAAAAAGTAAACAGACCATGGCTCATTATAGCACTGTGCTCTCCCAACTGCTCAAACTGATACCAAGACATGCATCCGTGAAGTTGAACAGGGGGCTTTTTTGCATTTTGCCTACATTATAATTACAATGTAGTTTATGAAAGACATCTGTTTTGAATGGGATGAAGCCAAGAACAAGGCCAATGTTCAAAAACACGGTGTATTTTTTGAAGAAGCAAAGTCAGTCTTTTTTGATGAATTTGCACTCTTAATGGCAGATCCCGATCACTCGGAAAACGAAGATCGGTTTGTGCTTCTAGGACTCAGTGCCAAACTTAGATTATTATTGGTTTGCCACTGTTTCGAGGTCGAAGAAGGCCTAATTCGAGTCATTTCTTGCCGGAAAGCCAGCCGGAATGAAATACCCTTGTACCGACGGTGATTAATATGCGAGACGAATACGATTTTTCAAAAGCGAAGCCCAATCCCTATGCAAAGGCTCTGAAAAGCCAGGTTACAATCAGGCTTGATAAGCCCACAATCGAGTATTTTAAGAAACTTTCAGAAGAAGTAGGTGTGCCCTACCAAAGCCTGATCAATCTTTATCTCAGGGACTGCGCAATTTCAGAAAAGAAGCTGAAGTTAAAATGGGCTTAGTAGTATAAATATCGACCTAAGAACTTAAGCCAATTGGCTAAAACAGCAACTCATCATCAGATTCTTTTTCCTCATAACGTTCTTGCTGTTCAGCGTGGCGTCTACAGCGTGTAACGCTTGAGGGGATTGCTGCGTAAGAACAACTGGGGTCACAGTTTTTTTGGCCATTTTCTTAAGGTGTGAAATACACGCAAGATTTCAATTTTATTATCACGGACCCGATAAGGCAGGATATACGGTGTGTGATCGATAATAAGTTCCCTGGTATTGGGCACCCTGCCCAGGCGTCCGATACCCGGCTGTTCCATGAGTAGAGATACTTTATCTTTGATTTTATTGACAGTTTTCCAAGCTGCTTGTGGGTCCTCCTGGGCAATGTAGGACTGAACCAGGCGCAGATCCCAGACTGCTCTTTTAAACCAGACGAGCTTCATTAAAGAGGTGTTTCACCTTCATGGTCAGTTCCCCAGGTCTCCATCCAGGCCATTACACTATCGTTGTCAACAAATTGTTCATGGCCAGCATCGTCGGCTTCTGTTACTGCCTGTTTGATCTGCTGTACTTGCCACTCATTATTATCCAGGAATAATTTTAATGCCTGGGTGGCCAGGTATGCCTTTGAGCGATCGGTTGCCCCCGCTAATCTGGTCAGCCGGTTGCTGGTCTCATTATCCAGTCGAAGGGTCATCGTTGTACTCACTGTCATTCTCCTGCGTTCACATGCATTCAGTCTAGCATATTAACGATGGACTCGGAAATACTCGATTGTTGGCTCCAGGCTCTCATTCAGAGTAATGGCAGGGCGCGCCCCCCACGTCAGACCCCTCCAAATCGTCCCGCATCGTTACCCACGCGCAAACCACCAAATCGCCCCTACGTTACCCGCCCAACAGTGACTGAAAATACTCAATGGTTGGATTCAGGCCTTCATCTAATGAAATACCAGGGTTCCAACCCAGCTTTGCTTTCGCCTGGCCGATGTCTGGCCGCCTCTGTGTTGGATCATCCTGGGGTAAGGATTCATAAATAATACTCGAGGTGGAGTTGGTCATCTTGACCACTTTCTCAGCCAGTTCCTTGATGGTGAACTCATCGGGGTTACCCAGGTTTATTGGGCCGGTTAGCATTTCTTTCGAATTCATCAATTTAATCAGGCCTTCTACCAGGTCATCCACGAAGCAGAAAGAACGGGATTGACTGCCATCTCCGTAGATGGTGATGTTGTTGCCCTTTAAAGCCTGCACGATAAAGTTTGAAACCACCCGGCCATCATCCGGCAACATTTTCGGACCATAGGTATTGAAGATCCTGGCGACTTTTATTTTTGTTTTGTGTTGCCTGTGGTAATCAAAAAACAGGGTTTCGGCACAGCGTTTCCCTTCGTCATAGCACGAGCGGATACCGATGGGATTGACATTGCCCCAGTAGTGCTCTGTTTGTGGATGTTGATCCGGATCTCCGTAAACCTCGCTGGTGGAGGCCTGCAGTATTCTTGCACCGGTGCGTTTTGCCAGGCCCAGCATGTTGATGGCGCCATGTACGTTGGTTTTTGTTGTTTGCACAGGATCGCGTTGGTAATGGATGGGGGATGCCGGGCAAGCCATGTTGTAGATCTCGTCTATTTCGACGTAAAGAGGGAAGGTCACATCGTGACGCATGAGTTCGAAATTTGGGTTTTTCAGCAGGTGCGTTATGTTCTGACGGGTACTGGTGTAGAAGTTGTCCACGCACAATACATCATTACCTTCATTTAGTAGTCGTTCACACAAATGCGATCCAAGGAAGCCCGCGCCACCGGTTATCAGTATTCTCTTTGGGGTTGTTTTCACTTTTCCATTACCTCTTGATAGCCCGTTGGGGTGGTTAACTTGTTACCTGCCAAATACGGGATTCATTGGCTTTAAGCCCGTGCGTAATAAATTACGCACCCTGCGTCGGACAGCAGGTGCTTACCCGACCGTCCGTCGTCCTATCGCATGGCAGGTGAAACCCAGCTTCCGGGCATTTTCCTGTGGCCAGATATTCCTTCCATCAACCAACACTTTGGTGCGCATACCTGCGGCCAGTTTTTCGTAATCCGGTATCCAGTAAAGCTTCCACTCTGTAACCAGCACCAGGGCATCCGCGCCTGTTGCCGCATCGTATTGGTCATCATGTACCGAGAACCGGTCGTTATCACCATAAATCTTCAGAGCCTCTTCCATGGCTTCCGGATCGTGCGCCCGTACACTGGCACCTGCTTCAAGCAGAGCATCGATCAGCACCCGGCTGGGAGCCTCGCGCATATCATCGGTATTGGGTTTGAAGGATAAGCCCCAAATGGCGATGCATTTTCCATTCAACTGGCCATTAAAACCCTTGTTCAGCATTCCAAACAGGTGGGTTTTCTGACGCATGTTGACATCTTCAACAGCATCCAGAATTTTCGCTTCGAAGCCATGCTCTTTTGCAGTATGGCTCAAAGCTCTTACATCTTTAGGGAAACACGAACCCCCATAACCCGGACCAGCATAAATAAAGGCGTAACCAATACGCGGATCCGAACCTATGCCTTGACGTATGTGCTCTATATCTGCTCCAACCCGCTCTGCGATATTGGCCAGTTCATTCATCAGGCTGATTTTTGTTGCCAGCATGGCGTTGGCACTGTACTTGGTAAGCTCAGATGAGCGTACATCCATGAACAACATTTTTTCGTGGTTTCGATTGAAAGGAGTGTACATTTCCCTCAGCAATTCTTCGCTATGCTTGTTCTCAACGCCACACACGATTCGGTTGGGCTGCATGAAGTCCCTAATAGCTCCGCCTTCGGCCAGGAATTCGGGGTTGGAAGCCACGTTGAATGGTGTTTTTTCATCACGCAGATCGAGTTGCTCCTGGATCGCCAAACTTACACGGTCGCAGGTGCCGACGGGCACCGTGGACTTGACGATCACAAGCAGATGCTTTGTCAGGCATTTACCAATACCGGATGCCACAGCCAATACATGACCCAGGTCGGCAGAACCATCTTCTGAGGGTGGCGTGCCCACTGCAATCAACAGTGCTTCGGCATGATCGACCGCCTCTTCCAGAGAGGTGGTAAATGACAGGTGACCGCGTTCGTTATTGGCTACCAGCATTTCATCCAGGCCAGGTTCGTAGATTGGGGATATTCCCTTGCGTAGATTTTCAACGCGCCTGGCATCGATATCCATACACACGACATTGTGACCGGCTTCGGCAAAACCCGCGCCGCTGACCAGGCCCACATAGCCGGAGCCTATAATTGAGATTTTCACTTTAAAGGTCCCTTATTCTTTTGGATTAGTGGTCGTATTTTATCACTTTCAACTTGTCGGAAATAACATTGATTTGGTTTTTGGTGGGTGGTCCCGCTGTCCGTCAAATATCAAACTCATTCACTTATACCCGTGCGTAATGAATTACGCACCCTACGGTCCACGAGTTATGTTAACTCCGCCGCCACATCCCGCCCCAAAAAACGCCCATGTACCCAGCAGCGTCGCATGATGTACAGGTATACCAGGCCAAATGCTATGTAACCATAAAACATCAGGTATTCGGGCCAACCTTGTACCTGCCCTGCCAGGCCAACGGTGGTGGTGAAAAGCACCAACACGGCTATACCAAATATTGTCTGGTTTACGCTGAAACCGGCTTTCAGGAAAGCATGGTGCAGGTGATACTGATCAGCCTCCATGGAAGACCCGCCTTTTTTCCAGCGTTGTGTCATCAAGCGGATGGTGTCGACCAGTGGTACACCCAGTAACCAGACTGCGGTTATGGGTGCGAAGGCACGGTCGTCACCGTTACCGAGATCGACAAACTGCCATGCCAGTAGCAGACCCAGAAAAACGGAACCTGAGTCACCTAAAAATACCCGTGCTTTTTTGTTCCATGGAAAGCGTGCATTCAGCAAGAAAAACCCCGCTACGGCAGCGACCGTCAGTGACAGCATGCCAGCATTGAAACTGTGCCCAGCCCGCAGTGCCAGCCAGGCCATGGCTGAGCCAGCGATCATGAATATCATGGATGAAAGGCCGTCAATGCCGTCCATCATGTTGAAGGCGTTGATAACACCCAGTGCAGCGAAAATGGTGATGGGTATGCTAAGCCAGCCCAGTTGGAAGACGCCATTCCACATTAAAGAGCCAAAATCGGTTAGTACAACACCGCTGGCGAAAATCATGATGCAGCAGGCGAGTATCTGGACGATAAAACGGGTGCGTGGGCTTAGCTCGTGCAGATCATCGAGCATGCCGGTGATTAGCATTAATCCACATGCTGCCAATAGGGGAAGTGCTTCGGAAGTGTATGGCGTGGCCAGGCTTACTGCCACGACCAAAGCGATAAATACTGCCGTGCCACCGACCAATGGTGTGGGTGTGCGATGTACTTTACGGTCGGAAGGATGGTCCAGCAAACCGATACGCTGGGCCAAAGGTCTGAGTAACAGACACAGCAATAATGAGATACCGGATGTAACTAACAATATGGTCAATGGTTCAAATCCCAGTAGGAGGTGCCTCTTGTTGAGGCATATTGGAAAAATGCATCCATGGCCCTTGAGGCTTCTTTTTTACAGGCTTCAATAGTAGCTTAAAAGCATTGTTCTTACTAAATTAGAAGCGGCTTTCAGCAATATATATTTTTAATATTACAAGTTAACCACCGTAGGGTGGGTAACTTGTTACCCACGGGTTTAATGCTTGGAATAAACACCGGCCTCGATCACCACAGACCGCGTGGGTAATAAATTACCCACCCTACACGCGATTTATCACCACCGTCCGCGTGGGTAATAACACCCACCCAACACACGATTTATTACCACCGTCGCGTGGGTAATAACACCCAC
>RCNB010002922.1_pt1 | contig 10306 bp, 10 predicted proteins | sample 2041321 | NCBI WGS metagenome assembly RCNB01 (sample SAMN09708232, study PRJNA481090) | Marine sediment metagenome, whole genome shotgun sequencing project.
ACTTCGGGCGCGACAAAGCCATTCTACAGCAACGCGAAAGGATCAAACGAAAGACGCTCGAAGCGCGACGCTTGCATCACCGCCAGCTCGCCGCATAATGCAATCAACCAGAGGTGCCGAACGCTCTCTTAGTTTAGGCCGCCTTTGGTGCCAAAAACCCTGACGACGGACACGCACGTACATCATCACAGCCAGACGAATGACCTCGGGAGGCGTCTTAAAGTAGCGAAAAGGGGAGCGTTTTTCATCCGCAAACGCTACGAAACCCACCAGCCCCTTCCAATTCAGTTTCTTCTGACACTGCCCATACTGGCTATCGAGCTTGACCTCTGGTGATATTTGGAATACCAAATCCCATACGGGGCTAGGTAGCTTTGCCGTATGCCCGGAATCAGGGAGGACTCCATGAAAAAACTGTTCAATTTTCGTACTCACATTGCGGTGCTAGCAGCCGCCACATTGCTGCCGGTGACTGGTCAACTTGCCAATGCTGATGAGTACCCATCCAAGACCATCGAAGTTGTCACGCATGCAGGCAACGGCGGGGGCACCGATGTGACCACTCGCATGATGATGCTGCGCGCGCGGCGCGAGTTGAAGCAAGATATGGTTGTGGTCAACAAAAAAGGTGGCGGCGGCGCGGCCGCACTTGAATACTATAAGACGTTGCCTGCTGATGGCTACACGATCCTGACATTCACCGTTGGTCATGCGGCCGTGATGGCCAAAGGACAGGGCGGAATGACTCTAGATGAGCTGCGCCCGATAGCGCGTGGCACTGATGATCCGCAAATCCTCATGACAAAATGTGGCACCTATGCCAGCGCCGAAGACTTCGTCGCCAAGCAAAAAGAGGAGGGCATTACCTATGGTGTTACTCACCTCGGCAATATTGACGATGTCTCGGCCTTTATGTTTGCCAAAAAGGGCGGAATGAAGACTCCTAAGATGCTGCCATTTGATGGCGGTGCAGAGCTTGCGACGCAGTTGGTTGCAGGTGCCGTTGACGCAGGCGTCCTCAACCTGGCCGAAGCCAGCGCGCAGATCGAAGCGGGTGAGATTTGCCCGACGGTTGTACTGGCAGACGAACGCATGGCGAAAATTAGCGACGTGCCGACGGCAAAAGAATTGGGTATTCCAGTCAGCTTCTCGACTGTGCGCGGCTTTGCTGTTCATGCCGACACCCCGCCTGAAGTGGCCGAAATGATCGAAGTCGCTCTGCTCAAGGCAATGAACCACACAGTTTATCAAGCCTTCTTAACTTCAGCAGGCCTTGATTCAACGTCCGTTGCAGGATCTGACGTTTGGGGGCCGCAGATCGAAACAACTGTCAACGAGATGAACGCCGCGCTTAAAGAACTCGGCTTCATCGAGTAAGGTATTTGCGATGCGGCGGACCTAAGCCCGCCGCATCGCACCCCCCTCACTTCTGATATTGAGAGCGCACAATGCCCCAAGGTTCCGGCGTTAAACGCCACCAGATAGAGCGCTGGTTGATCCCGATTTTGATCATTGCCTTTTGCCTGGCAGCGTTCTGGATCACCACCACGTTCAAAACGATGCCGCCGATCCTGAAGCGCGGCATTCAGCCCTCCGATTTCCCTCAATTACTCTTGGGACTGTTGATTATCCTGACGGTGGTCATGGCGTGGAAGGACCCGATCCGTGTTAAAGAGCGGATGCAGGGCACAACATGGGGCACGATTATCCTGTTCGGCGTTTTCGCTGGTTTAACCGCCATAGACTTGTTTTTGGCGTTGGGGATTTTCGCGGGAGCCCTCGCAGCGTTTTGGGGCGAACGGCGCCCCGCCATTCTTTCGTTGATCGGCATTGGTGTGCCCGTGCTCATCTTCCTTCTCTTTGATCAAGTCTTTGAAATCCGCTTTCCGCGCGGGCTTCTGACCAACCTTTGGTACGGGTGACCCATGGACGCGCTAGTTAACGGATTAGTTTCGCTCGCAGACCCCTACCTGCTGATGCTATTGGTCTGCGCCACGATTGGGGGCGTGATAATCGGTGCGTTGCCGGGGTTGAATGCAACAACGGGTGCCGCACTGTTATTACCCTTTACCCTAACAATGGAGCCGGTTCCTGCTATTGCTGTCATGACGGCGATCTATTGCTCGGCAACCTTTGCCGGTGCGATCACGGCCATCCTGATTAACACGCCTGGCACTGCAGCCAGCGCCACGACGTGCCTGGATGGGTACCCGTTGGCGCAGCGCGGCGAGGCGGGTCGCGCCCTTGGCATGGCGGTTGTTTCATCCACATTCGGCGGCATATTTAGTGTCATTTGCCTGATGTTGGCGGCGCCTTTGCTAGCCCGCGCAGCTTACAACTTTTCGCCGCCCGAATACTTCGCTCTGACGCTCTTCGGTCTGTCCATGCTTGCGTCTATCGGCGATGGCTCTGCGCTGAAGAACCTAATTTCTGGTGGTTTTGGGATCCTCATCGCGATGATCGGTGTCGACAATCTAACCACCGTGGAACGATTCACCTTTGGGTCTTACGAACTCTATGAAGGTATCAGCTTTGTGCCAGTGATGATCGGCATTTTTGGTATCTCCGAGCTTCTAGTTCAGTCCCAGAATTTACATGTCGCGCGCGAGACCATTCGGATGGATTCGGTCCAACTGCCCGGGCGTGATGATTACAGGCGCACTTGGAAAACGATTTTGAGGTCGTCCGGCATCGGTACCTTCATCGGTATTCTTCCTGCAGAAGGCGCGACTGTCGCGTCGATGATTGGCTATAACGAGGCGAAGCGCTGGTCGCGTACCCCCGAAGAGTTTGGCAAAGGCGCGATTGAGGGCGTTGCGGGCTCTGAGGCCGCCAATAATGCCGCAACCGGCGGGGCCATGGTGCCTACGCTTGCGCTAGGTATTCCAGGAAGCGCAACGGCGGCCGTCATCCTCGCTGGGCTCATGGTCCACGGGGTCAGGCCGGGGCCGACCATGTTCACAGAGCAGGCAGATTTTGCCTACGCGATCTTCTGGTCCATGATGTTCGTCAACATCCTCTTTTTCTTCATCGGCCTGAAAGGCGCCAAGGTCTTTGCGCGGGTAACGCTAATCCCCGTCCAAGTCCTGTGGCCTTCAGTGTTCGTCTTTTCCATAGTCGGCGCATATGCGCTCGACCAGTCCATGTTTGATGTCTGGGTCGCGTTGGCGTCCGGCGTGATCGGGTTCTTTATGCGTCGCTATGGGTTTTCCGTGGTTCCACTGGCGATCGGACTGATCCTTGGCGGAATGCTGGAACAACGTCTTGGTCAGTCCATGGTGATGCTCGACGAGAAGTGGTGGCTGATGTTCACAAGGCCACTGACGCTCTTTTTCCTTGTACTGACCGCTTTGGCCCTGTTCGGGCCTGCCATTTGGGGGCGCTTGGTGAAACGCCGCGCCCCGCTTGAATCTACCGGAGAATAATCAATGACGCGTATCAAATCCATTCGCACCCGTGTCTGGAACTGGACAGGCCCGACCGTTCCACCTCAAGGGAATTTCTGTACTAATGCCTCGGATGCGCTCTATGACAAAGGCGATGCGATGTCGTCCTTCCGGTTCCACCAATGGCTGACCTGCGAGGTAGAAACCGAAGACGGGACCGTCGGTATCGGCAACGCAGCGCTCGCGCCGACAGTAGTAAAAAAGGCTATCGACGACTGGTACGCACCGCTGGTAATCGGTGAAGATCCTTTCGACTATGCCTATATCTGGGAGAAGATGTACCGCCGCACTCACGCTTGGGGGCGCAAGGGTATCGGCATGACCGCCATCAGTGCCATCGATATTGCGATCTGGGATTTAATGGGCAAGCTGGTCGGCAAACCAGTATTCAAACTCCTCGGTGGCCGCACTAAGGAAAAGATCCCTGTTTATTACTCCAAACTCTACGCCGACAGCATTCCGGCGATGCAACTGGAAGCCGAAGAGGCGCAAAAGCACGGCTACCAAGCTTATAAATCCCGCTTTGGGTACGGGCCCAAAGACGGTATGGCGGGCATGCGTGAAAACCTGAAACGGGTAGAAGCTCTGCGCGAGGTGTTGGGTTATGATGTGGACCTAATGCTCGAATGCTACATGGGCTGGAATGTCGACTATACCAAACGCATGTTGCCTAAACTGGAACGGTTCGAGCCGCGTTGGTTGGAAGAGCCAGTGATCGCTGATGATGTCAGGGGCTATGCTGAGCTGAACGCAATGGGGTCTGTCCCAATTTCTGGCGGTGAGCACGAGTTTTCGGTGATCGGATGCAAGGACCTGCTCGTCTCACGCGCAGTCAGCGTTCTGCAATATGATACTAACCGGGTGGGCGGCATTACCGCTGCACAAAAGATCAACGCCATTGCCGAGGCGCATCAGATCCCGGTCATTCCCCATGCCGGCCAGATGCACAATTACCACCTGACAATGGCCAATGCGAATTGCCCAATATCGGAATACTTCCCAGTCTTTGATGTCGAGGTCGGCAACGAGTTGTTCTACTATATCTTCGAAGGTGATGCCGAAGCTGCGGACGGGTATCTTCAGCTTGATGACAACACACCGGGTCTCGGGATCACAATCACCGACAAACACATACATAACTTCGAGGTCCTTGAATGAAACCCTACAGCGGCATTTGGCCGGTTGCACCGACCGCCTTCAACCTCGATGGCACGCTAGATGACGACGGAAATCGCCGCGTGATGGATTGTATGATCGACCAGGGTGTCGATGGGCTGTGTATCCTCGCCAATTACTCAGAGCAGTTCCTGCTATCCGATGCTGAACGCGAGGCTTTGACCCGGCTGAGCCTTGAGCATGTCGCTGGCCGCGTACCAGTGATTGTCACGATTAGTCATTTTGCCACCGATATTGCTGTGGCGCGCGCGCGCCAGGCCAACGACATGGGCGCTGCCATGGTAATGATGATGGCGCCCTACCATGGCGCGCTGCTAAAAGGGACGTCGGCCCAAACCTACGAGCAATTTGCTAGGGTGGGTGAGGTCGGCCTTCCAATTATGCTGCAGGATGCACCGCTCTCCGGTGTTGAACTTGACGTCCCACTTTTGGCCAGGATGGCGAGAGAGATTGGGATGCTGAAGCTGTTCAAGATCGAAAGCGTCGGAACGGCAGCGAAACTGCGAGAGCTGCTCGCCGAGGCAGGCGATCATATCGACGGGCCCTTCGACGGCGAGGAAGGCATTACCCTGATGGCTGATCTGGACGCAGGGGCGACTGGCACAATGACGTCAGCAACCATCCCGGATCTTATCAAGCCAGTCGTTGTCTACCATTTGGCCGGGGACCGAGGTGCTGCGCAAAAGGCCTACGAGCGTGTGCTGCCCGCTATCAATCACGAGAACCGGCAATGTGGATTTCGTGCCGCGAAAGAGGCCATGCTCGAAGGCGGGGTAATCAAATCGGCCTTCTGCCGCCATCCTATCCCTCCTCTCGCGCCCGAACCCCGCGAAGCCTTAATGGAACTGTTGCGCCCCCTCGACCCGGTCGCATTGCGGTGGGGGAAATGACATGAGCGAGGCGGACTGGGCATCAGAACTGCGTGAGTTTGGGGCGATCACGCCGCGCAAGAGCCTTGCAGAAGAGGCCGCCGATACGCTGCGCGAGTTCATTCTGCTGGGCAAGCTAGAGCCTGGAATGCCAGTGCCCGAGCGCGATCTGGCAGATGCTCTTGGAATTAGCCGTACACCGTTGAAAGAGGCCCTGCGCATACTCGAACATGAAGGACTTGTGGTATACGGTCAAACTCGGAGACCCCGGGTGGCTGATCCTTCGCTTGATGAGTTGGCGCAAAACCTTGCTGTGCTGGGGGCGTTAGAGGCCCTGGCCGGAGAACTTGCCTGCGCCAATGCAACGGATGCCGAAATCGACAAAGTGGTCCAGTTGGGGCGACAAATGGCATCGGCGAGTAAGGACACTGATCCACTGGAATTCTTTCGCTGGGACATGGAATTCCACCAGACGATTGTTATTTCCGCCCGAAACATGGCGCTGCTGGAAACCCATAAGACTTTAAATGCACGGCTTTGGCGCGCGCGATTTATCTCGTCAAAGCTGCGAACCGGGCGTGACAGCACTCTGGGCCAGCATGAAGATATCGAGGCCGCACTTCTTGCGCGCAACGGTTCGGACTGTGCAAGACATCTACGAGCCCATCTTGAAACTGCGATAACCAATATCGCCGCCGCTCAGGCGCTGCTTGACGACAAGAGGATTAAATGACCAAAAAAACTATTGCCATAATCCAAGGTGACCCCGGCGGAATTGGCCCGGAACTTCTGGTGCGCCTGCTCAGCGACAAAGCGGTGCGGGAGTCCGCCAACCTGGTGATCATTGGAGCGCCGGACATTCTCGCGCGCGGCGAAAAGCAGATGGACACCCGAATTGAAGGCCTGCGCCATGCGCCGTTGGGTGCCCCGATCAGCTTCACTGATGGTGAAATTCTGCATCTCGATCTGGATATCGAGGGTATCGGCGATGTGCCAGTTGCGCAGGTGTCCGCCGTTGGTGGGAAATCGTCAATCGAGGGTCTGCGCAGAGCGTTCGAGTTATCTCGCGACGGGTTTATCGACGGTGCCGTTTTTATGCCGTTCAACAAAAGCTCAATGCACTTGGGTGGCAATCACTTTACCGATGAGCTTGGATTTGCGCGGGACTTTTTCGATCTGACGACCTCTGCGAGCGAATTTAATGTTGCAAACGGCATGTGGAACGGGCGAGTCACAAGCCATGTTGCAATGAAAGACGTACCTGACCTTCTGACTATTGAGCGGGTAGAGGAAGGTATCTACTTGGCGGACCGTACATTGAAAATGGCTGGCTACGACCGCCCACGTATCGTTGTGGCCGCCTATAACCCCCATGCAGGCGACGGGGGACTAATGGGTGACGAAGAAATCCGCGTTATCAGGCCAGCCGTCGAGAAGGCTCAACAAAAGCAAGTCGATTGCACTGGGCCACTACCCGCTGATACGCTTTGGCTTAAGGTCCGCGATGGTGAGTATGACGCGGTTGTAACCATGTACCATGATCAAGGCCAGATCGCGATCAAACTGCTCGGGTTTGACAAGGGCGTATCGGTGCTCGCCGGTCTACCGCTTCCGGTAACGACGCCCGCACATGGCACTGCTTTTGACATCGCGGGGCAAGCCCGCGCCAACCTGGTGCCCACGCAAAACGCGTTTACCATGTGCCTGAATATGGCAAGCAATCGCAAAGCAACAGAAGGCGTTGAAACCGCGGTCGCTTGATCTGCTGAGCGATGCCTCCAACCATTCAATGATTTAGCAAGGCTTAAAAATGACTTACACTCCGCATGGCAAACACTTGATCGCAGGCGAATGGGTCGCCAACAGCGTAACATTCACATCTAGCCCCGCCCACGGTCCGGCACATGTATTCTCGGTCGGCACACCCGATCACGTCGAGGCTGCCGCCCAAGCTGCAGAGCAAGCATTTTGGACCTATAGCCAAACCAGCCGCGCTGCGCGTGCTAAGTTTCTGAACGCGATCGCTGATGAGATCGAGGTGCGTGGCGATGTGATTACCGAGATTGGAACCCAGGAAACCGGCCTGCCCGAGGCCCGCTTGCAGGGCGAGCGTGGTCGGACCACCGGACAGCTTAGGATGTTTGCAGAGCACATCGTTGCGGGCAGTTACCTGGACCAGCGCCACGACCCGGCGTTGCCAGACCGCGCGCCGCTACCACGCCCAGATATGCGGATGATTCAACGCCCCATCGGGCCAATTGCGGTGTTCGGGGCGTCGAATTTTCCGCTCGCATTTTCAGTGGCAGGTGGAGACACCGCGGCGGCATTGGCTGCGGGATGCCCGGTGGTCGTCAAAGGCCATTCGGCACATCCAGGCACTGGCGAAATCGTCGCCGAAGCGATCCACGCCGCGATCCAAACTTGCGAGATGCCCGCTGGCGTATTCTCGCTGGTTCAGGGCGGCAAGCGCGATGTCGGCACATCCTTGGTGCAGCACCCGCTGATACGCGCTGTGGGCTTTACTGGCTCGCTCGCCGGTGGCCGCGCCTTGTTCGACCTATGCGCCCAGAGATCCGAGCCAATCCCTTTTTTCGGAGAGCTGGGTTCGGTCAATCCAATGTTCGTTTTGCCGAATGCACTTGCTTACCGCTCCGAGGAAATAGGTAAAGGCTGGTCCGGATCGCTGACCATGGGGGCAGGACAGTTCTGCACCAATCCCGGCATTGCAGTTGTGCTGGAGGGGGCGGACGCTGATGCTTTTTCCGCCGCCGCCGCTTCGGCAATTCAACAGACCAGCGCGCAAACAATGCTCACTGATGGCATTGCTCAAGCGTATCGTGACGGCGTTGCGCGCATTGCTTCTACTGGTGGGGTGAACGAACTGGTCAGTTGCGAAAACGCAGGCTCCAGAGAGGCCGCCGCTTGTCTTCTGACGGTTTCCGGCGACGATTGGCTTGCCGAAAAGGCCCTTCACGAAGAAGTCTTCGGCCCACTTGGAATTGTCGTAAGGGCAAGAGATTTTGAACAAATGAAGCAGATTGCGCGTGGGATAGAAGGACAACTGACCTGCACGCTGCATTTGGATGAGGCCGACCGGTCCATGGCGTCAACGCTGCTTCCCATCCTAGAGCGAAAGGCCGGACGCCTGCTGGCGAATGGCTTTCCAACTGGTGTCGAGGTCAGCGACACTATGGTTCACGGTGGACCCTATCCTGCGTCCACGAATTTCGGTGCAACATCGGTAGGGACGTTGTCGATCCGCCGCTTCCTCCGGCCAGTGTGCTTCCAGAATATGCCGGATGCGCTATTGCCTGAAATGGATTAAAAAGACCATTGGAGGGCCAGATAACTAGGTTCGATTGACCGGCACCGTAAACTTAACTGGCACCGGCAAGCAAATGCTAACGGTCTTGTGATAACGCCGCTGAAACCTGTACGATTTCGCCCCAAGTTTGCATACCAAGCGACCGCATTTTCCTGAAGCTCGTAGAAGCCATTTCGTGGCGGGACAGCTGGAATAGATTTGCTACGGTATCGTGGATGGAAACAAACCGCTGCAATTGCGCCGGGGATTTGAACCGTTTTATCACTCTCTCTCACCGTCGCCATGGCGGCAGGGGATTTGCATTGAACAATTGCCGTTACCATAACATCATTAACAACTGCCGTAGCTAAATCGGTTTGCGCGCAATCAAATCCACCAAAGCGGATTTGCCTGAATGCCACGGCCCCTCGTCAATTTCGGTGTCGTAGTCAGTTAGTCGTAATATCTCAAAGCTGTCGAAGGCGTCGCGCAGCATGCCCACAGTATACATGTGAGAGGCGTTAGGCGGCCCTCCCGTGCCATAGTCGACTTGGCGTGGCGCATACCCGTGTAAAAGCAACACCCCGCCCGGAGCTGTGGCCTGTGCCATCCACCGGAACATGCGCTCGCGAAGTTCTGGTGCCGCGAACTGAATAAAGATTGCCACAACCGCATCATATGTTTGTGTCCAATCCCAGGTTTCCACACCACTGAGGTGAAAGTCTGGTGTCACCTGGTTTTGTTCGGCCAGCCTTCGAGCCTTTTCGACGCCGACCGGTGAAGGGTCAAAAGCCGTTACATCATAACCTAGTCCAGCAAGATAAACCGAATTGCGCCCTTCGCCGTCGGCGATGCATAACACCCGCCCTCCCGCACGCAAATGTTTGGACTCGCGCCTCAAGAAATCTGCCGGCTCCCTGCCAAAAAAATACTCTGGCTGGTTATAGCGTTGGTCCCACATGCCAAAATCCCATTATGTTTATCTACCTCACCTAAAGTTGGTAGCGTTGGCGCGCCCACTAGTCGACGCGGACGATGCCGAACCCGTTGCCACCACGCGCTTCAAAACTGACAAAACAGCCCAGAAGGCGCTGGCCAACATCGCGATGCTGTCCACGGCCTCAGCCGGGAACAGTCAGTGCATCTTGCGAGATCGGCCTTCCCTTTCGGAGTCCACATCGGCTTCTGCAGCGTCCATCCCATCGCCAACCATGCCAAGTATGGCCGATACTGAAACTCCCGAACGTGCCATCCCGGACACCAATTCAACGATCAAACGGTCGCTCAGGCATTCAACGCAAATACCATGTTCCTGCGCTCGCTCGCTGAGGCCATTTAGCGTTTCTTCGATGAACTCGTCGAACCTCGTGTCGTCCTCGTGGATGAACGTGTCTTTCATAATACCCTCTCTCAATCGTTAGGTGCGTTCACATGCCAACGGTCAATTAACAATAGCCCATTTCTCGAGGTAAAGCGGCTCACTCATCGCTGACAGGTTGCGTAAAAGTGGC
>RCNB010002923.1_pt1 | contig 10305 bp, 5 predicted proteins | sample 2041321 | NCBI WGS metagenome assembly RCNB01 (sample SAMN09708232, study PRJNA481090) | Marine sediment metagenome, whole genome shotgun sequencing project.
CAATATTAACAGTTGAGATTCCGCGGCTAACATCCGTGGAAGATACTCCCTGTGAAAATGAAGAAAAAACCATATTGAAAGAAGGCCAGCGGGTATATGCCAAAGCGATTAACCAAACCGGTGATCGGTTTCTTGTCTTGCATCCTGATACCAGAAATTTCTGCTGGGTTGGTCAAGAAGGGGTCTGGGTTAATGACCAGGATTTCGACCTGCCCCAGCTGTCGGATTTAAAACCCGAGGATTTATTTCTTCCGATTTGTGTTCTTAGCAAAGCCCCAAACCTGCTAAACACCACTTGTGATACCGGAGTGGGTTCAGGTGAAGATAATCTCAGCCTGTTACCTTACCAGATCCAGAGCGCGCTGGTTGAGGGGGGAAAGATCATAACGGTGGCTGTAGACCTTGGATCCGGACCAGCAGGGGATAATTACCAGGAAAATCCAGAATACAGAATAAGCGGAGCGGATGGCATTCCTGGAGTTAAAATTAACCCCGGAATTGGACCCGGTGGAACGATAGCAGCTACAATAAATGGCGTTAAGCAAACCTGTTCTCTTGATCGAGGACAACCCGGTCGGGTGATATGTGAGAACCTTTCTCTTGATGCTGCTGGTCCTCTGAAAATTGAGATTTGCTGGCAAGGATGGGATGAAAATTCATTGTGCCCACCAGGACTTACAGCGAATCCAACCGGAGAAGGATGTATATTATTACCAGATTCAGGATCATGTACCCCGGGATGCCCGGATGGATACCTGTACTCCGAGAAGGACGCACGCTGTTTGGTGAAAAACGATTTGGCCGCTGATGATCGGTATGCTGATTTTTGCCCCGCTGGATTTGTGATTAATCCTGAGGCTGGCTGCTGTGTATCAACTGAACCAACTGATCGATTGGATTGCCCAACCAGATATTATTATGCGCCAGAAGATTCGAGTTGCTTGAGAGTGCCTAATGAGGGGAACTGTCCGGAAGGTACAATCGCTCAAGGGGATCCAATTACCTGTGTTCCGGAAACAGAACCTATTTCTGCCCTGTGTACAGCCTTTGATGTGAGCTTCCCGGTACCCGAAGTGACCGTAAAGGAAACCACCCGCTGCTTAAAAGGGCCGGGAAGCAGTTATGAGATTGTAAGTTCCCTGAAACCATTTACGGTAGTTGATGTATTAGGTGTTGGAGAGGGTGGGGAGCACCTGGTAATTAATAACATTAAATTCCAAATCCCATGTTGGGCTAACATAGATGATTTTTATCTGGAAAAACTGGATCAGACTATTCTTCCGATCATCCCTGAATTATCATCCGATGAACAGTCTTCTGGGGAGTCAGATCAGCAACTGCCTTAGGAGTGCCAGGTAGCGGAGGATAAGATCTCAATCCCGGAATGTAAAATTCCCAGTGCGGATCCAGTGAAATATCCATCCTCCTCTTCTCTCGAGTAAAGGAACCACCTGAACAGTAAAAAACGGTTCATTGATTATTGCGTGCTGTCCTACTCCTGGAGAGTTTCCCACTCCTCCATAAGCTGCTCCAGTTCCTTCTCGGCGTCTCCATAACGTTTGCCGAGTTGAATAACTTCACCGGCGTCGTCTGGTGGATCGGCCAGCGTTTTACCAAGTTCTTCCAGAAGATTTTCCAATTCTGAGATACGTGTTTCAACTTCATGTAAACGGGCAGTCCGTTTACGATCATCTGCCAAAGCCCGGTTTTTGGCAGATTTTTTATCTTTATAAGAGTCCAGAGATTCCTGATCAAGATTAAAGGAATCCAGGGCAGCGGCTTTATCTTCCCGTAGATAAGCCTGGTAGGATTGGTAAGTTCCCTCAAATAAGATCAAATTTTCCACATCCACATCAATTTCCCAGATCTGGCTGGAGAGAGCATTAATCAAGTACCGGTCATGGGAGACCAGGAGAATAGTGCCGGGATAAGCTGTTAGGACTGCCTGGAGAGTTTCCTGTGATGGAATATCCAGATGGTTGGTAGGTTCATCTAATAACAGCAGATTGGCATTACTCAATGAAAGTTTTGCCAATGCCAGCCGACCTCTTTCTCCACCAGAAAGAACACTGACTTTTTTATAAGCCTCCTCCCCGGAGAATAAATATGCGCCAAGGTAACTCCGGGCAGCATGTTCCGATTGAAATTTTCCGGCACCCTCGATTTCTTCCAGAACAGTGTTGTTATCAGAAAGATCTTGGTGCGCCTGGGCAAAGTACCCCACATCCAAATTGGAGCCCATCTTTACCTTGCCAGCCCAGGGTTGGAGCTGATCCAAAATTGTTTTCAGAAAAGTGGTTTTTCCTGCCCCGTTGGGACCAATTAGAGCCGCGCATTCCCCCCGCAGCAAAGTGATATCTGGAACCGAGAAGAGAGGTTTATCACCATCCGGATAGCCAATATCCAGGTCCGTTGTCCTGAGAACCAGGTCTCCCCCCCTTTTTCGGGTGTTTAAACTCATTGATACTAACTGCGGCTGTTTAGTAGGATTCTTTAGGGCAGAGATCCGCTGGTGAGCTTCTTGAACCCCCATATAGCTGGTCGTGGTTTTTACGTCCTGGCTGATTTTTGCCCAGGATTTTCCCTGGATAGCCTGGATTCCTAGCTGCTCAATTGCCTGTACTCGACGGCTTAAGAGGCGAAGTTTCCCTTTGGCTTGAGTTGTATTCTGTCCAGCAATATTTCTTTTCACATAATCTAATTCATTGATCAGGCGGGATTTTTCCGCCTCAAAAACTTCCTGCTGCCGCTCCCAACGGGATTGTCGCTGATTTAGGTAGGCACTGTAATTGCCCCGATAAGTTTCAAACCCACCCCGGCTCATCTCCCAAATCTGGTTGCAGACCTGATCGATAAAATATCGATCATGGGAAACCAGCAAGACACCACCGGAATATGTTTTTAAATAGCTCTCCAGCCATTGGATAGCTTCAATATCAAGGTGATTTGTTGGTTCGTCAAATATTAATAAATCTGACTGAGCGAGAAGCAGCCGGCTGAGCAGTGCCCTCGTACGCTGACCGCCCGAGAGATGATTCACAGGCATATGAAAATCTTGAGAGCTGAAACCCAACCCGGCTAATACTTGTTGAATATTGGTTTCGTAGGTATACCCCCCTCGATGTTCAAAGTCAGCCTGCAGTTTCCCATAGCGAGTTAAAAGCTCTTCAGTCGAGTTCTCTGGATGGCTCATCGACAATTCGAGTTCTTTAAGATCACCTTCGAGTTTTCGCAAATCCTTAAACGCGATCAGGGTTTCTTCCCATAGGGTATTGTCTGAATTTAAATCACTTTTTTGTGGTAAATACCCAATCTTTAGCTGATTAGCCCGTTGGATTTTTCCCTCAGAAGCAGATTCAAGATCTGCCAGAACATTCAGTAGAGTAGTTTTCCCGATACCGTTTTCCCCGACCAATGCAATTCTAGAGTGAGGAGGAATAGTTAAATCTAACCCGCTGAAAATATCAACAGAGCCGTATGATTTTGATAAGCCGGAGGTGGTAATAAGCGTCATAAATACTTCAGGAACACCAATGAGCGGACCGGATCCTGGGAAAATAACCAGATTGAAAGGTAATTTTACACGGGATTGACCATGTTATAATCGCGACCATAACAAACAGGACAATCCTGAGCTATTATAGTCTGGTATAAAAAAAATGGCAGGGGACTTTCTGAATAATTATGCAAGTTTACTCTTCTCAACCAAAAAAATCTCCTGATAGGATTAAGCGCGGATTGTGGGCAGCTTTTTTACTATCGGCTTTAATTACAGCAGTGTTGGCCATCAGGGGGGCGACTAAAAATACCAATTCTCCTCAAGAGATTCCCCTTGCCACGATCCCAATTACTGAAAATTTACAACCCTCCTTGCCAGATGATCAATTATTGCAGGGCACCTCCGATCGTCCTGGATTTAAAGAACTTAATCTGGATCAACCGGTTTATTTTTTATTAACGGGTTTGGACAAACGGGAATGGGAGGGAGATACTGGTCCAGGATTAACAGATACAATCATCATTGGGTTTCTCGATGCCCAGAAGCAAACCGCAGGGTTGATATCAATACCCCGCGATACCTGGGTGGAAGTACCCGGATACAGCCCGTATAAAATAAATCAAGTGTTTTCTGTGGGAGAGGCTACCGGGTATCCGGGAGGAGGTCCTGCGTTATTGATGAAAACTGCCGGGAATTTACTCGGAAAGCCGATTGATTATTATGTTCAGGTGGACTTTAAAGCTTTTGTAGTCCTGGTGGATTCAGTCGACGGGGTCGAGGTTGATGTTCAAGATATGATACTAGTTGATCCTGATCCCTCAGTGAAAGGGGATATGAAAAGATTATTACCTGGGAAACATGTTCTTCCGGGTGATATGGCTTTGGGCTATGCCCGAACACGGGCGACTGCGGAAGGAGATTTTGGGCGGACAAAAAGACAGCAGCAGATCCTGGTTGGCTTACAAAGGAAGATCTTTTCCTATGAGATATTGCCTGTTTTGATTCCAAAGATTCCAGCTCTTTATCGAGAATTGTTCACACATGTAGAAACAAATCTCACTCTGCCGCAGATTGTGAACCTGGCCTGGACAGTAAAAGATATCAATCCACAGAAACTTCAAACAAGGGTCATTAATCAACCGCTGGTTGAGGCAGGGTTTAATAACCAAGGCCTATATGTTTTATTCCCGGACATTGAACGCATCCAAAAAATCTGGATGGATATGCAGCAAATAACAGCTACTCCCGTACCTGAACCGACCAGGGAAATCACACTGGACGAATATCTCCAGGAAGAAAATGCCAAAGTGGCTGTATTAAATGGGACCACATCACCGGGATTAGCGGGAGAAACGGCCAATTTCCTCATACAGAATGGTTTTCAGGTGACAGAAGTGGGTAACTCCGATAAATTCAAAGACCAAACCGCTATTTTTGATTATTCCGGAAAACCGTTCACAATCCAGGCAATCCTGAATGTTATGTCATATTCTCAAACCCGTCTATATCATCGATCTGACCCGGACATCAAAGTAGACATTGTCATAATGCTTGGGGCTGATTGGGTTACCGAGAACACACTTCCGGATCCTGAATAAATAGGACCTCATCTTTGGCGGTCCTACTCAATAGTATAAATATAGAAGAATCTATTTGACACCTATCTAAAAACCCGATAGACTTTAAGTATCAATCATCAAAATCAGGAGGATGTTAATGGGGTACAAAAATAGTCGTCTGACGATTATCAAGGGATTTAATAAGGGTCAAGTATATCCTTTGGATATAGATGAGGTAATTATTGGTCGTGGTGAAGAAAATGGCATAACCCTGAACATCGCCGAGGTATCCAGAACGCACGCGGTTCTTAATAGAACAAGAGAGGGATACGTGATCAAAGACCTGGGATCCACAAATGGAACTTTTGTGGATAAGAAAAAAGTTGGAGAGAAATATCTCCTTAAACCAGGGGACACGGTCATGCTGGGAGATGCGATTTATCTCACCTATCAAGCTGATACAGATCCTGAAGAAACTTTGATTGCCCCCCGTCCGGACGAGTTCAGCACCCCAGAGGTTACAGCAGTAACTCCAAAGCCACCTACCAAAAAAATAGCTTCTCCTCCAGCAACAACTCCACAGAAGCAGAAATCTGCCGAACAAGTATTATCGCGGGGTCAAGTTACAGAAGAGAAGAAAAGCCGGACCTGGTTATGGGCTGGCATCGGTTGTGTGGTTGTAATCTTTTTCTTGATCGTGATTGGGTTAATCATCTTTGATTACCTGAATTTGTACTGCACACCGCCGTTTGATACGCTGTTTAATTTCCTCTACAGCTGCCCATCTTAATAAAGAGGTTTATATCTTCTCTATTGAGGGATTTCGACCCAAATCCCGGGAGGATATCAGATCGAGACGGCGCTGATTGATATGAATCAATCCAATGAATACGTTGTTACTCCCACTGTATGTGTATATGGTGGTGAAGTTCTTGCCCGACTACCTGATGGTCGGGCAGTTTTTATCCCTTATGCCCTGCCAGAAGAAAAAATCCGGATTAGGCTGGTAGAGGTGAAAGAACGTTATGCTAGAGCTGAACTGCTTGAGGTGATCTCTCCTTCTTCAGTCAGGATAAAACCGCGCTGCCCTCATTTTACACAGTGCGGTGGATGCCACTATCAACACATACCTTATCTGGATCAACTCCATATTAAACAATCCATCCTGCTAAATCAGCTGGAACGAGTTGGTAAACTCGTTGATCCCCCGGTTGAAGATATGGTTCCTTCCCCGTCAGCCTGGAATTACAGGAACCATATCCAATTTCATATATCTCAGGAAGGAAATCCGGGCTACTTTAAGCATCGTTCCAACCAGGTAGTGGCAATTCAGGAATGCCATTTGCCCGAAGATAGTATTAATGATATCTGGCCGGCTCTAGATACTGAATACATTCCTGGATTAGACCGGATCAGCTTTCGATCTGGAGAAGGGGGCCAGGATACGATGATTGTCCTCGAAAGCAGCGATCCTAAACCGATTGAATTTTTGGTTGACCTGCCGCTTTCAGCAGTCCATCAGGGTCCGGGGGGAGAGATCGTACTGGCCGGGGATAATTTTACAATCATAGAAGTTCACGGATTCCCATTTGTAGTATCTGCGGGATCCTTTTTCCAGGTCAATACAGGTGTGGCAGAACTGATTGTAGATTACCTTATTGATGCCCTTCCCTTAGCAGAGGATACAGTTTTACTCGATGTATATTGTGGAGTGGGGTTATTCAGCGTATTTCTTGCCCCCCTGGTCAAACGAATTATTGGATTTGAATCAGATCCTTCAGCAGTAGAGGACTTTCTCTATAATCTAGCCGGGTTTGATACCGTTGAACTATATGATCTGCCGGCAGAAGATATTTTGCCTGATCTTGAGATCTCTCCAGATGTCATATTGCTTGATCCCCCCAGGGCGGGTATATCAAAAAAGGTCCTGGATAGTGTTGTTTCTTTGAAACCAAAAATAATAGCCTACATCTCTTGTGACCCAGCTACGCTGGCAAGGGATGTATTTCGCTTGAACAAGCAGGGATATCAACTGCAAAGTTCAACTCCGTTTGATATGTTTCCTCAGACGTATCATATTGAGAGCGTTAATCTTTTTCAGAGAACAACCCGGGAAGGGTGATATTTTACACTTTGACTGCTATCTATAGTAGTGTAAAATGCGGTTACAGATTGGTACTAAAGGACAATTAAACTGAAACGAATAGAGGATTCCCGAACGATAAACGAAGGGTCTCTTAGGAAACTTTTTGATGGGTTCATCCGGAATTATTGAAATTAGTCCAAACCAACAGTCTGTTTTATTGAACAGACTGCTGGATATTATCCAGTTGTTGCTATCCGATACCCGCTAAAGGTACCAGGCCTGTTTCGACAGAAAAATCGAAACGGGCTTTTTTTTATCAGTATTTTGTCCATTATATTGTTTCACAAATAGTCATAAAACACCCCTGTTTAGTTTTTGGGAGGGAAAACATGAAGGAAAGTCATGACCTGAATCGCGAAATCCCTGTTTTGGATTGGGAATCACATTTAGCTGAACGAACCAAGGGAATGCAAAGTTCAGCCATCCGGGAATTGTTAAAATTTGCCCAAGATCCGGATATTATTTCGTTTGCTGGGGGTTTACCTGCTCCAGATCTTTTTCCAACCAGGGAGATAGAAGAAGCCTGCACCTATGTAGCCCGAAAGCAGGGGAAAATGGCTTTGCAGTACAGCGCTACAGAAGGGTACTATCCATTAAAAGAATTCCTGGCGGAAACCATGCATAAATATGGGGTTCCTGCGACTCCGGAAAATGTATTATTAACCAATGGATCTCAGCAAGCCTTGGATTTAATAGGAAAGATTTTTATTGACCCGGGAAGGTTTGTTCTGACAGGACGGCCCACCTATTTGGGAGCAATCCAGGCCTGGCGAGCGTATCAGGGGAAATTTCACACAATGCGCCTGGATGAACAGGGCATGGTGGTAGATGAAATTGAACGTGCTTACGAAAAAGTAGTTGATGATAGCGGCAGCCCCCCCGCATTTATTTATGTATTGCCTAATTTCCATAATCCGGCTGGGACAACTTTGTCACTGGAACGGCGGATAAAATTGGCAGAAGTTGCCACAAAACTTGACCTGGCAGTGATCGAAGATGACCCTTACGGACAGCTTCGGTTTGAAGGTGATTATATTACTCCCATTTGTAATCTAATCCCTGAACGAACAATATATTTGGGTACTTTCTCAAAGATCATGGCACCGGGATTACGCCTGGGATGGATCGTATGTTCAGACGCACTGATGAAGAGGTTGATCCAGGCCAAGCAAGGCTGTGACTTACATACAGGAACTTTTGTACAGTATGTGGCAAATGATATTTGCCAGCGGGGCTTTCTAAAACCCCATATTAAGAAAATCCGGAGATTTTATAAAGAACGCAGAGATACGATGGTAGATGCACTAACGGAATTTTGGCCAGAAGGTTGTAGTTGGACTAATCCGGAAGGTGGATTGTTTCTCTGGGCCAGGGTTCCTGAATCGATTGATACCAATAAGTTTCTTCGTGAAAAGGCTCTAAAAGAAAAAGTTGCTTTTGTGCCCGGCGTTAATTTTTACCCGAATGCAGATGGCGGGCACCAGGCAATGCGACTTAATTTTTCGTATCCAAAACCAGAAGCGATTGTTGAGGGTATCAAGCGTTTGGGGGTAGCATTAAAAAAGGAACTCGCTGAGAAATAATATTTACTACTCATTTTGAAGGAGACTTGTTTCATTTTTACTAAATAATACTGACAATCATCATATATTTGATTTCCTTCGGCGCCAAAGTGTCCCAGGGCTTGTATGATATATCAGCTATTCCGGAAAAGTCCTTCTGGAAAATATTGAAAAAGTATCAAGGAGGTAAATTGTGTCACTTATAAAAGATGTAATTGCCAAAACTAAGGAGAAGGATCCTGCCCAGCCAGAGTTTCACCAGGCAGTTGAGGAAGTCCTCAATACACTCGAGCCAACGGTTGAGCGGCACCCCGAATTGGTCCAGGCCAAAATTTATGAACGGGTTGTAGAACCGGATCGTGTAATCATGTTCCGCGTTCCCTGGATGGATGATGATGGGGAAGTACATGTAAATCGCGGATTCCGGGTTCAATTCAATAATGCCATTGGTCCTTATAAAGGGGGTCTGCGATTTCACCCCTCGGTAAACCTGGGCATCATAAAATTCCTGGGATTTGAACAGATCTTTAAGAACTCGCTTACCACGCTGCCGATGGGTGGCGGAAAAGGTGGATCGGATTTTGATCCTAAAGGAAAAACCGACACCGAAGTGATGAATTTTTGTTATGCCTTTATGCGTGAGCTATACCGCCATATAGGACCGGATACGGATGTTCCGGCTGGCGATATCGGAGTGGGCGGCAGGGAAATTGGCTACCTGTATGGATATTACAAAAAGGTTATGAACGATCATACGGGAGTCTTAACCGGGAAAGGCCTGGAATATGGCGGAAGTTTGATCCGGCCCGAAGCAACCGGTTATGGCTCGGTTTATTTTGCTGGTGAAATGATGGCAGTCCGAGATCTAGATCTGGAAAAGAAGACTGCTGTTGTTAGTGGCTCAGGAAACGTTGCCCAATATACAATTGAAAAACTGCTGGACCTAGGCGCAAAACCCATCTCCCTATCCGATTCAAGCGGCACGATTATTGATGAGGCTGGAATTGACAGGGAAAAACTAGAGTATGCCATGGATCTTAAAAACATACGCCGCGGACGTATCAAAGAGTATGCTGATAATTACGATGTGCCTTATTACCCGGATATGAGCGTGTGGGATGTAGTGAAGAAAGAAGGCATTAAATTGGAAATGGCATTTCCTTCCGCAACACAGAACGAAATTGATGCTGCGAATGCCCAGGCACTGGTGGACAATGGCTGCATCTGTGTCTCCGAAGGTGCGAATATGCCCTCCACCCAGGAAGCGATTGATATCTTCCAGGAAAACAAGCTGCTCTACGGACCCGGGAAAGCAGCCAACGCTGGAGGTGTAGCAACTTCTGGACTGGAAATGAGTCAGAATAGTTACCGCTTGTCCTGGACCCGCGAAGAAGTTGATCAGAAATTGCATGGCATCATGAAGAGCATTCACAAAACCGCTCTCGATGCGGCAGATGCATATGGTGATACTGGAAACTATGTAACGGGCGCTAACATTGCAGGATTCCTGAAAGTCGCTAAAGCCATGCTTGCATATGG
>RCNB010002925.1_pt1 | contig 10304 bp, 10 predicted proteins | sample 2041321 | NCBI WGS metagenome assembly RCNB01 (sample SAMN09708232, study PRJNA481090) | Marine sediment metagenome, whole genome shotgun sequencing project.
CTCCTAGCAGATCAGCCGCAATCTTAATCTTTTCATCAAGAAATCCTCTTTCTCTCATCCAGTCATCGTTGAACATTTTACCCACATACCTGCTTCCATGATCATGAAACAAAACGACAACAACATCATCTGGTTTAAAATGCTTCTTTAATTGAATCAACCCTTTGATCGCAGATCCTGCAGAATTCCCAACAAAGATCCCTTCTTCTCTGGCAAGTTTTCTCGTATATACGGCTCCATCTTTATCAGTAACTTTTTCAAAACCGTCAATAATGTCAAAATTTACATTCTTAGGTAAAATATCTTCCCCTATACCTTCAGTAATATAAGAGTAGATCTCATTTTGATCAAAAACACCTGTTTCATGGTATTTTTTAAACACAGATCCATAGGTGTCTATACCCCATATTTTAATATCAGGATTCTTTTCCTTTAAATACTTTCCAACTCCTGAAATAGTTCCTCCTGTACCAACACCAACTACAAAGTGCGTGACCTTACCATCGGTTTGCTTCCAAATTTCTGGACCGGTACTCTCATAATGAGCTGCAGTATTTGAAAGATTATCATATTGAAGTGCATACCAAGAATTCGGAGTTTCCTCAGACAATCTCTTAGAAACAGAATAATAAGACCTAGGATCATTAGGTTCTACATGAGTAGGACAAACTACAACTTCAGCTCCCAAAGCTCTAAGGATGTCAATTTTCTCCTTTGATTGCTTATCTGCGATGACAAAAATACATTTATAGCCTTTAATGTTAGCCGCAATGGCCAAGCCCATACCCGTATTTCCTGATGTTCCTTCAATGATAGTACTACCCGGTTTTAACAGACCCGAAGCCTCTGCATCTTCGATCATTTTTAGGGCCATACGGTCTTTTACTGAATTCCCGGGATTAAAAGTTTCCACCTTTGCTAGAACCAAAGCATCTACTTCGTCAACAATTTTATTAAGCTTTACCAAGGGAGTATTTCCAATGGTATGTAATATGTTTTCTGCGTATTCCATAAGGTGAATTTGTATTGTATAAATTTAAGAAAAATAGAAGCTAAATAAACGAGGTATTTGATAAGGGTCTAAATCTAGGCAAACATGCCTGGGAACGCCTCTTTAAAGTCTTTTCGTTGGATATAAAGTTTGTAGACGGATTTTAAAAAACCGCTTCCATAACCTAAAAACTGAATAAAAGTAGCCACGATACTCAAAAAAGCAACTACGAGATTCTTATTCTTAACATAAGAATCTATCGATATAGCAAGAAAATAAATGGCATATACCAGAAACCCTAGAGGCGATCCCAAGTACCAAAAAATAAATGACGCTAATAAACCCATTACAAAAAATGATGGCAACCAATAACTAAGCTTTGCGGATCCTGGATGCATCTTATTTAAGATAGGTCTTGCTGACCCAAAGTTTCTTGTTTGTTTAAAAAAATCCAGGAAGGAGGCCCTTCTTTTGTGATAAACAAATGCCTCTTCAATCAATCTTGTTTGACATCCGTTTTTCAAAAGTTTAAAATTTAGATCTATATCCTCTCCAATTCTTTGTTTTGAGAAACCTCCGGTTAAAGTAAAAGCTTTTTTCGAAATACCCATATTAAAACTTCTAAGTTGAAATTTTTTCGATGCTGTTTCTTCACTTCTCAATCCTCCTGTGGTAAGGAAGGAGGTCATGCTATAATTAATTGCCTTTTGCCAATTGCTAAATGATGAATGAGCAGTATCACGACCGCCAAAAGCATCGACATAGTCTTTTTCCAATGCCTCGTTCACAATTGATAAATAATTGTCAGGAAGAATACAATCAGAGTCTAGAAGGATAAAATAGTTAGCCGACGCGCGTTGCATCCCATAATTCCTGCTATCTCCAGGTCCAGAGTTTTTCTTGAAGCAATACTTTATATTCAGTAAACTATCAAATCTTGAAACAATCGAATTACAACGTCTTTCTGATCCATCTTCCACCACAATAATTTCAGTTTTACGGTCCTCGTCCTGAACATAAATGCTTTGCAGCAATTCACCTAGCTCTTCTGGCCTGTTATATACTGGTATGATAATGGAAAAACGCAATAATGGATTATTTCTAGTTCTAAAATTAAAAAAAAATCGGAAAACTTAAGATATGCTTTAAATTTTCCCGATTATTAATTGTTATGCTGTGATAAGATTTCTATTGGTCGCCATCCATGAACCCGTCCATAATCACATCGCTAATTCCCATGTTCGAAAATCCTCCATCATGAAATAAGTTTTGCAATGTAACTTTTTTAGTAAGGTCTGAAAACAGCGTCAATGTGTAATCTGCACATTCTAAAGCCGTTGCGTTACCTAATGGTGACATTTTTTCCGCATAGTTTAAAAAGCCTTCAAATCCTTTTACACCACTTCCGGCAGTTGTTGGTGTTGGTGACTGAGATATTGTATTTACCCTCACCTTATGATCACGTCCAAAGAAATAACCAAAACTCCTAGCTATAGATTCTAAATACGCCTTGTTGTCAGCCATATCATTGTAATCAGGAAAAACTCTTTGAGCAGCCATATAGGTCAATGCTACTATAGACCCCCATTCACTCATTGCCTTCTTTTTATAAAGAACATTCATCACTCTATGAAAAGATAATGCCGAGACATCAAATCCTTTGTGGGTATAATCGTAATTAGATTCAGTATAATGCTTTCCTTTTCTAACATTGATAGACATACCAATAGAATGAAGTACAAAATCTATTTTCCCTCCTAGAATTTCCATTGACTTGTCTACTAACGCTTCAAGGTCTTCCATAGAAGTTGCATCCGCAGGAATGATTTCTGAACCGGTATCTTTTGCTAATTGATTAATCGCTCCCATTCGCATGGCTATTGGTGCGTTAGTCAATACAAATGTCGCTCCTTCTTCATGCGCTCTCTCTGCCACTTTCCATGCAATAGAGTGTTCATTTAAAGCTCCAAAAATGATTCCTTTTTTTCCTTTTAATAGATTGTACATATGTTACTGTTTAATTATTTGTGTTTTAATATTAAGGTTATTCAATAAATTTTGAAGAAACCTCAGCAAAGTTAATAGATTATTTTAACATTTAGTATTATGACAATAGCTGTTTCGCATGAGCCATAGCAGATTCGGTAATATTACTGCCTCCAAGCATTTCAGCCAACTCAACCAACCTTTCATCTCTGCTCATTCGCTTGATATTAGAGGATACACTGTTTTTACTTTCCTCTTTATACACTTTATAATGATGATGACCTTTTGCCGCAACCTGAGGCAAATGAGTGATTGTTATAACTTGCATATTCTGACTCATTGCCAGCATTACATCGGCTATCCGATTTGATACTTCTCCAGACACACCCGTATCGATTTCATCAAAAATAATAGCAGGTAGATTCGAGTATTTAGACAATATCCATTTAACCGCCAACATCATTCTTGACATTTCACCACCGGATGCAACTTTTTTCATGTGCTCAAACGACTTTCCTTTATCAGATGACATCAGAAACTGAAGTTTATTCTTCCCGTTATGCAAAAAGTCTTCACTTTCAGTCAACTCAACCTTAAATCTGGTGTTTTTCATTTCAAGATCGCCTAAAGCAGATTCGATCTGCGATTTAAATTCAGGAATGGCGTCCAATCTCCTTTTATGTAACTGACTACTTTTCTTGTTCAGTTTTAATTTTGCTTCAATAATTTTCTCAGATAATTTAGTAATGGTTTCTTCAGCATTATCAACATCAGATATTTTCGAATGATACTCCTCCTTAATCACAAGAAGTTCTTCAATTTTGCTTGCCCCATGCTTTTTCTCAAGACCATATAAGGTTTGTAACCGATCTTCAACATTTTCCAAGGCAGCCGGATCATAAACCAATTGATCATTTTCATCGGAAACCTCACCTAATAAATCTTTAAATTCAATTAAAAGACTTTTCATCCTCTCTGACATGGATCCATATAAGTCAGCAAAGCCACTAATTTTTGACAATTGTTGGTCTATATTCGACATTTGATTCAAAGCTCCTAATGGTTCTTGCTCTGAAACATCAAGTACAGCCGACAAGCTCAACTTGATTTCCTCCATATGAGATAATTTCTCTAAATCTTTTTCCAATTCTTCCTGTTCTCCTACTTTTAGATCAGCTTTCTCTAATTCATCCCAGAGAAACATATTATAGTCATATTCTTTTTTTGCAAGTTGTTGCTGTTCTTCAAAAGCTTGCCGTTCTTTTAACAAACCTTTATATTTATGAAAAGATACACTGTAATCATTCAGATAAGATACATTATTTGCCAGTGAATCTATGATATAAAACTGATATGAAGGATCAGATAATTGTAAGGTTTCATGCTGAGAATGAATATCTATTAATTGACTCGTGAGGCCATTCAATACAGACAAATTAGTAGGAGTATCATTCACAAAGGCACGCGACTTACCGTTTGGCAAAATTTCTCTCCTTATAATAACCCAAGGATCATAATCAAGATCATTAGCTTCAAAAAATGACTCTAGCTGATATGATGCTACTTGAAATTCAGCTTCTATAACGCATTTTTTGGCCTTATCATAAACCAAACTACTATCAGCTCTTTTTCCTAACACCAAGGCCAGGCCACCCATCAATATTGATTTTCCGGCTCCTGTTTCACCTGTTATAATAGACAAACGATCCTTAAAGTCAACCTTCAGGTTTTCTATTAAAGCATAATTTTTTATGGATAATGACACTAGCATAGATTGTTCTAAAAAAATAAAGATATTGATCGATAATAAACTAAATAAATTGCAACAATAAGCAGTTACAAACTATATTTTAATTTCCTTCCATTTCTCATCAAACGAAGGGTAAATTCTTGAAAGCACATCTCGAAGACGAGAAGTATCTATCCTTGGTCCATCTGCAAAAACATCTACAATTTCATTGCTTTTAGTATCAAAGAATACCCTGATTAAAAATGTATTTGGTCGCTCATTATATAAGCCCTGAAGACCTTCTATTGATCTAGCCATCACCTCTTTCGCAGCTCTTGAATCATCCACCATACGATCAAGCCCCAATATATGATATTCATACATTGTTTTTCTGTATTGCTCATAAACAGGTGATAATAAATTTTCATTTAACTGATAACGTGTATAATTACCATCAATTCGGTTCCAACCTACCCCTCCTCCTTGTTGTGCAATGTTCACAACATTCTCAGCAAGTTTAAAGAACTTCTCACCCCCTTTATAACCAAAGGTATCAGCCCGATAGCCTAATATTGTATTGGCATAGAAGGTTAAAATTGAAACCAGGTTCGAATCAAAATTATTCTCATTATAAACTAAAGGCTGAAACTCTTCATAATTGAAAGAAATATTATTATCGTTAAAATTCAATATAGAAGTCGTATAAGTCGAATTATAAACTGGTCGTGATATCTTTAACTGTAAACTACCTCTAAAACTATTTGCTGATAAGGCTTCCAAAATATTTATAGTAATGGAGCAGTCTATTCTTTCATGAGTTTTATAAACTGAACTAGTCCATTTAGTATTGTTCATATACTCAAAAATATCGTTTTGCATGGTGTCAAAAATCTTTTTATTTGACACACCAATTTCAGAATGGTTGATAAACACAACACAATTTAACTCTTGGGCCGAGAGTTTCAGTCCAAATAGAAGAACCGCTAAAAATAAATACTTACGCATGAACACTTTTTAAAATCTCATTAAAAATATCTGAAGCTACCTCTTGTTTCGATTTGAGTTCAAAATTTTGTATTTGCCCATTTCTATCTATCAAAGTAACTTTGTTGGTATCTAATTTGAATCCAGCCCCTTTATCTTGAAGAGAATTCAAAACAATAAGATCAAGATTCTTTTTTCGAACCTTTTCCTTGGCATTTTTAAGTTCGTTTTCTGTTTCTAAGGCAAAACCAACCAGAAACTGTTCCTTTTTGATAAGTCCAACAGAAGCCAGAATATCTTTGGTAGGCACAAGAGCAATATTCATTTCATCTTGCTTCTTTTTTATTTTCTGAGAAGATACAACTTTTGGTGTAAAATCTGAAACCGCTGCAGAAAATATGGCTATCTGACTATCACTGATATAGCTATGAGTTGCCTCGTACATTTGATCGGCACTTACTACATCAATCCTTTTTACTTTATCATGAATCAGTTGTTCGTGACTCGGACCGGATATCAATATAACCCTAGCTCCTAAATCAGCAGCAACTTGAGCCAGAGCAAAGCCCATTTTACCAGACGAATGATTGCCTATAAATCTTACCGGATCAATCGCCTCATAAGTCGGACCCGCAGTAATTAGGACTTGCTTTCCATTCAAAGGTAAATTTGCTGCGAGATGGTTCTCGATAAAGCTCACAATTTCTTCTGGCTCTGCCATTCTACCCTCTCCTTCAAGTCCACTTGCCAACTCGCCAAATGAAGGGGCTATAAATACGTTTCCACGAGCCTCAAGCTTACCAATATTTTGGGAAGTTGTTTCATGCTGATACATGTCCAAATCCATCGCAGGAGCAAAGTAAACAGTTGACTTAGCCGATAAATAAGTAGCTAGTAATAGGTTGTCGCAAATCCCATCTCCCATTTTGGCCAAGGTGTTCGCAGTTAATGGCGCAATGATCATAAGATCAGCCCAAAGGGCCAAATCAACATGACTATTCCACAGTTCATTCTCCTCATTCTTATCGTAAAAGGTAGATTGAACAGGGTTTTTCGACAATGTTGATAAAGTAAGTGGGGTAACAAAATCTTTGGCAGCAGGAGTCATAACAACCTTTACTTCTGCCCCAGCTTTTATAAAATGTCTTACCAAATAAGAAACTTTATATGCAGCTATACCTGCAGTAACTCCAAGAAGGACCTTCTTACCGCCTAAAACAGACATAACTAGTCTAAATTATCGTTACTAACATCAGGAGTTCTGTAAAATATTTCTTCATCCAACCATTCTTGAACAGCAATGGCAGTAGGTTTAGGAAGACGTTCATAGAAACGAGATACTTCAATTTGTTCTTTATTCTCAAATACTTCCTCCAGACTGTCATTAAAAGTTGCAAATTCTTCTAATTTGTCAATCAACTCACTTTTCAAATCCTCACTAACCTGAGATGCCCTTTTTGACATAATCGCAATGGCCTTATAAATATTTTGAGTAGGCGCTTCGATTTTTCTTTTATCAAAAGTAATTGTACTTTCTGGAGCTCCAGTGTTTTTATAATCTTTCATCAGTTAATTATTTTGTGATATTGTTGATAATGATTCTCTTGTAATATTTAACTCTTCCTGTAATTTCAATCCCAATGCATCAACTTCCTTCGTTCTCTTTGATTCAGGAAATGTCTTTTGAAATTTTTTATATGATAATATTGCTTCAGATAATCTTTCTTCCTTCTTAGAAAGTATACTCTTCATCCCTAATTCATAAGCTGACTTAAAACTATAATAAAAAGTTTCTTCCTTATATTTAGACCCTAAATGATCTTCATTAAAAACATCAAACATCTGAATGGCACCACTGTAATCCCCCCTGTGAAAATACAGTCTTGCTATTTCAAAATCTTTGAATTGCAATTTATCGTTTAATTCGGTATAATCTGCATTCGCTTCGCCTATTAATTCAGATTTAGGGTATTTATCAATAAAGCCCTGATAGGCTGTCAAAGCCTTGTAAGTATCCTCTTGATCTCTACTGTAAACTGGTGCCGCCAAATAATAACTTTTTGCACTTAAATATGCTGCCTCCTGTACTTTCGAACTTTCAGGGTAGTTGGTAATGAATTTAGTAAAGTAATACGAAGCCATTGAATAATTTTCTGTTTGAAAATAACTATCAGAAATCATAAACTGAATTCTTTCCATTTGCGGTTTATTGGCATATGGACCCATAATTTTTTCAAACAAAGAAATAGCTTTTTTATACTCCTTCTTTTCATACATATCTACGGCCAACTGATACCTTTCAGCATTCTTTCCTTTATTCAGAACCTTCTGGTATTCACCACAAGAACCTAGCATAAAGGTTACGGCTAGAATAAACGCTAACTTCTTCAATTTTCGCATCTGGCAAAATTACTCTTTTAAAACGGAATTATAAAAAATATTTTAAGCATTCATAGACAACTACATCGGAATCATAAATAATTGACTTCCAGTAGCATATCATAAACACCTTAGTAGTTATGTTTTATTCTGGTACGGCAGCTTGGTTTCCTACAAGTAATTTTACATCGTTATCAAACAGATAAAGACCTCCTTTGTCATCCCCAATAAGGTTAATCTTATCAAGAATATTTCTCGCAAGAGCCTCTTCCTCAATTTGTTCAGCCACATACCATTGTAAAAAATTATGTGTTGCATAGTCCTTTTCTCTAAGTGTAATATCAACAAGATCATTGATCTTTTGAGATACCATCACTTCATGATCAAAAAGGCTTTGAAACATTTCTTTAAAAGAGCCAAATGAAACCGGAGGCTTTTCCAACGCTGAAATTTGCGCATGGCCACCTCTTTCATTAATAAACTTTACCAATTTGAGCATATGCATTCTTTCTTCATCAGAATGTGAATACATAAAAGACGCGACTCCCTCAAAACCCTGAATTTCAGCCCATGAAGCCATTGCTAGATATATTTGAGAAGAATCAGCTTCAATCTGAATTTGTAGATTTAGCGCTTTTTCAATAATCTTTGAAACCATTTTTTTAATTTTTAAAATCAGTTACAAAGGTATTAATTTTTTGTTGTAAAACACTTGAAACGGGCACCAATGGTAATCTTACAAAAGAGTCAGAAATCTTTAATGATTTCAACATACTTTTTATACCTGATGGGTTCCCTTCAGTAAATATCAAATCTATACTTTCAGACAAGCCATAAAATATTGAATAGGCCTTCTGACATTGTCCATTAAGCCCTAAGCGAATCATCTCACTAAAAGATTTTGGTAATCCTTGACCTATAACTGAAATAACACCGGATCCTCCAGCCAAGACCAATGGCAAAGCCAATTTATCTTCCCCTGAAATCACAAGGAAATCACCTGTTTTATTTTTAATCAATTCCAAGACTTGCTCAAAATCCCCCGCGGCTTCCTTAATTCCAATGATATTTTTACAATCATTAGCTAAACGAAATACAGTTTCGGGTAATACATTACTACCCGTTCTGGGAGGAACGTTGTATAGAATTATAGGCAACGGACTGGCCTCTGATATCAATTTATAATGCTGATATATACCTTCTTGAGTAGGTTTATTATAATAAGGAGATACGGATAAAACTGCCGAAAAACCATCTAAATTACATTCTTGTAATTCTTTGGCAATGGCATGCGAATTATTTCCACCGATTCCAATAACCAATGGAAGTCTCCCGTTATTAAATTCTATGACTTTGGCTTTTACCAACTCTTTTTCTTGAGAATCAAGCGTAGCAGTTTCACCAGTGGTCCCCAGTACCACTAAATAATCAACTCCATTGTCTACCTGATAATCAACCAAGCGTTCCAAAGCAGGTAAATCGACTTCTTTGTCTGAAGTAAAAGGTGTAATCAGCGCCACACCGGTGCCCTTAAATTGTTTCATTAGTTCATTAATCTTTAAAAATTAATCTATCAGTTTTAGTATCTGTAAATATTTTACTAATTCAGCATTAAAAGTATCAATATCATTACCCGGAGTTTTTACAGAAATATCATTAAAAAAGTTTGACTCGTTGTCAAAACCGGCTTTCAATCGAGCTTTTGATTTAAGCATTATCACTTTTGGGTATAGTAATTCCGGGTCACAATAATTAATGAGCAAATCAAATTCTACACTTATAAACTTGTTTAATGCCTCTGATTTTATTTTTGCATTTAAACCAAAATTATTTTCATCACACATTCCATAAAACCCAGGCGCCTCACCTTTTCCATTAACATCAAAAAGAAATATCCTCATATCATCCTGTCGCAAACCAAGCCCTTCACTTAGTCTTTTTGTAAAATCATAGGTTTGCATCAAAGTTAATTCCGCCAACACTCCAACTCGGTTAATCGACTTAACATCAAATTCCCTGTTCAAAGTAATTGCCTTACGCTGTTTTTTTATAAATTTATGCGCAGTTTTATTCTTTAGATTCAATAGTCCCATTCACCAGAATTATGTACACAAAACTATATAAAATAATAATATTAATAGTGATTTCATCATTATTAAACAAAATCATGGTTTCCTGTAAAGAAAAAAACAGTGAACTAAAAATGATCCGTGGAAAACAGATCGAAATAGGTTC
>RCNB010002926.1_pt1 | contig 10302 bp, 8 predicted proteins | sample 2041321 | NCBI WGS metagenome assembly RCNB01 (sample SAMN09708232, study PRJNA481090) | Marine sediment metagenome, whole genome shotgun sequencing project.
ACTGTCCACAAATAATCAGCGGTTGGCAAACCTTCAATCTCGCGTTCCATGGTGTTCTCGAAGAGGATCGATCCCATCACCCGATCGCCCCCAAAGCTCGGACTGGTGATAATCCTGGTCCGCATTTGGTGCACGATGTCGAGCATTTGAGCATCGTTTTCAAAGGCGCTTGAATCGATTCCATAGTTAGCGAGTGCCTTCGGCGTGCTGCCGCCGCTTTGATCGAGAGCGGCGATAAACCCACCCCCGGTTTTGATGTTATCGAGCTGTTGGGCGTTTGGCATCACGTTATAGACTCAGTTTGAAAGAGGTTGGTTGCCGTCAATGGCGTAGATGAAGTATAAACAGAGTGATTTCTGAATACAATTGAAGCCAGTCAGAAGTCGATTATTTTACTAAATCCTCGATAACCGGCAATATCCACGAATGCTTTGGTTTGTTGACTGATGGTCGGATGTGAGTTGATGGCCGAAATGAGTAAAGCCCATGGGAGGCAAGTTGGATTCGAATTGGTATAGCGCAACAGAGCTTTTGTAATAGTCAGGGTTATTTGACCACTACAACGCAAATAACTGGAACTGACATTCCGAGGACCTGATTTGGATCAAGAACATTCGAACTCAAAATTTTATTATTCGGGATAAAGTCATTTAAGTTTCGCAATCATCATTAAGCACGACTGGATCATGGAAAATACGTTAAAAACTGATAAACAAGTTCGCCGCATCATTCTCATCGAAGGGACCGCCAATTGTATTGTATTAACGCTCAAAGTCATTGTTGGGCTATCGACTGGGTCAATGGCCATATTAGCCGATGCATTTCATTCGTTAACTGACATAGCGAACAACATCGTTGCCTGGGTAGTAATCTACTTTTCTAGTCAACCGGCAGATCGAGAGCACCCCTACGGTCATCGAAAATTCGAAACAATCGCGGTCTTTATTTTAGCTTCGCTTTTGCTTGTCATCGCATTTGAAATTTCACTCAATGCGATTCGTAAAGAACCATCCGAGGTCGGATCAAGTGGCGTCGAACTGTTAGTCATGCTAACCGTCTTGGTGGTGAATATACTATTAGCCAGTTGGCAACGTATGTGGGCCAACCGTCTCGACTCAGATATTATCCGTGCGGATGCGACACACACATTTTCTGACGCATTAACAACCTGCGTGGTTATCGTTGGCTGGCAATTGTCCGCCATGGGTTACGTCTGGGCTGACCGATTAGGTGCCATCGCGGTGTCACTCGTCATCGTTTACCTCGCCTTTGGCTTGTTTAAGCGATCCGTGCCTGTATTGGTAGACGGATTCGCGATTGATCCCGAAGAACTCATAAACGCGGTGGCAAAAGTTAAAGGTGTCGAAGACACTTATAAAGTCCGTTCGAGATGGATTGGAAAGTCATGTTCGATAGACTTGATTATCGCAGTCGATCCCGCACTATCAACACATGATTCTCATTTGATCGCAGATGAAGTAGAAACCCTATTAGAAAGAAAGTTCGGGGCTACCGATGTTTCGATTCATGTCGAACCAAAAATTAGCTCATCAACCGTAAATAAAGAGCAATCATAAAAAAATGGACGGAGGGATTTAACTCTAGTCCCTCGTTCCCTTTTAGCCTCCTTTTGCCAGACGAAAAGATAGCGGGTTCGTTTAGAGTTCGCGGCGCTGGAATATCATCAAGGTGGCGCCGAGTGGCAGAATGATCCAGGCCAGCATGGCGCTCACTAGCAGTGCAGCGCCGAGGCCAGCTTCGCTGGCGACACCGGCGATCCCGGCAGCCTCGCTCACGCCTTCGAAAAGGCTCAGGTTGAGGACGCGGTAGGTGTCGGTCGGGCTAACCAGCATCAACATTGAGAACAGCTGTTGACCGATTTTTTGTTCTTCATCCATGGTTAATATGCCGAACAGCAGCAGGTCGTACAACACTACGAACACCAGCCACAGTCCGATGGCGGCGCCGACAGCGGTCGCCCTTTCCCAGACGAGCACGCTGACGAGGTATCCGAGCGCGATGAACACTGCGCCCAGTATCAGGGAACTTGCCATCATCACGGCGTAGGCCTGCCAACCCTCGGTGCCACTATCGGTTAGCAAGGTCAGGGTGATCATGGTGCCACCGTAGCCCACTAAAATCGCAATTAGCAGGATCAGCAGATGGCCGAGGAACTTGCCGATGATAATTTGCCAACGAGTGACTGGATATGCCAGCAGTAACATCATGGTGCCGCGTTCAATTTCACCCACCAGCGCATCATAGGAGAGCATCAATGCGATCAATGGAATCAGGTAGACGCTTAGGCTGGCAAGGCTAATTACGTGGATCTCGAGTTCGCTCACGCGCACTGATCCGGTGGGTGCCGAACCGAGCACTGATAATGTTACTGCGAGGATGCCCAGCACGATAATAGCGGCAGCCACCCAACGGTTGCGCAAGCCGTCACGCAGTTCTTTTAGCGCCAGTGTCCAGATGATATTCATGCCGACTCCTGATTCATGTAGTGGTTGTAGACCTCGTCGAGCCGCGGCGGCTTGATCTGCAAATCATTGACCACATCGCCGAGGTCGCTGATGCGCCGAATCAGCGACATCTTGTCACTGTTATCGCAGGCAAGGCTGACCGAGGTGTCGCTGACGTCACTGATGTTGGTCGCCGAACCCAGGCGCTCGGCGACCCCTGGCGCGTGACCCGATGCCACTGCAATATGCAGGCGCAGTGGCAACGCAGCTTGCTGATAGAGTTCATCGAGAGTGCCACTAGCAACCATGCAACCCGCTTTGATGAGAACGAATCGATTCGCACGCGCCTCGACTTCACTCAATGCGTGCGACGATATGAGCGAAGTCGCGCCCTTCTCCTGCAAGCCTGCAATCAAGTCGTAAAACTGACGGCGCAATCCCGGATCGAGACCGGTAGTGGGTTCATCGAGGAATAGAAGGCGTGGATTTCCGAGCATGGCTTGCGCCAGTCCGAGCCGCTGGCGCATGCCTTTCGAGTAGGTGCTCACTCGCCTGCTAGCAGCATCGGCGAGTCCAACCGTTTCCAACAGCTCTTCGCATTCCGCAGCGGATACTTTTTTCAGACCAGCAAAGAAAAACAGTACTTCACGGCCCGTCATGGCTTCGTAAAGCGCGATGCTTTCGGGCAGGTAGCCCAGGTTGGCATGCCTTAGGGCAGCTTTGCCGGATGCCGGATTACTGCCCAGCAACTCAATCTTACCGGATGTGGGCCGAGTCAGCCCCAGCATCAGTTTCATCAGGGTGGTCTTGCCGGCACCATTGTGCCCGACCAGCACCACGCACTCGCCCGGCTGAATCTTGAGACTCACGTCAGACACCACGGTTTGTTTGCCGTAAGACTTGCTGACGCCGTCGAGTAAAACTGCAGAGCTAGCTGTTTGTGTCATTGCATTAATCCTTGTGCTTGTGCTTGTGCTTGTGCTCAGTATCGCTAACTCTGCCCCTGGCAAGATTGAGTTTGTGATTGCCTGGTTCGGCCAGGGACATGGTTGGTGACATCTTTGTTGGCGACATTAGGGGTTTGCTGTCGGTGACGCCGCCCGGATGCAGTGTCGGGAATTCGGACTGCACCCATTTCAATAGCTGCATCGAAGGGCTATTCAGCAATAACTTGGCCAGTGGATGACGCCAGACGATTTGATCTACCAGGTCATTGGGTTTGTAAATTTGATCGGCGATGCCGTTATTGTCGATATCAAAAGCAGCATTATCACTCCAGTAATTACCCAGCCCCTCCTTCGACCATTCAATATAACGAGTGCCGACATATTTCACCTGGGTGCGGTTAGCGATGAAGGCATTGGAATAGATCTCATTTTTTTCAGAGCCTGCGGTGAAATGAATACCGATCATGCACTGCTCGAAGGAATTATTATTAATCTGATTAAAGTTGGCGTTGTAAACGAAAAAACACTTGTCGGAACCGACCACGCGGTTGCCTGCTATCTCCGAAAAATTCGTCGCATTGAAAAACAAACCATGCTCGCTGTCGTTTGAAGAGTAATTGTTTTTCGCGACGATGCGATCTGAAAACATAATCGCAAACCCGATACGATTATTGACTGAAATGTTATTACTGACTTCACTATCGTGGGCGTACATGTAATGGATCGCGAAACGCAGGTCGGACATGTGATTGCCGCTGAAAACATTGTCTCGACTGCCGTTAACAAAAATGCCATCGCGCCCGTAACGGATAACATTATCCCTGATAACAGAGCCTGGCGTGTTCCACAGATAAATACCGTTGCCGCGATCATTCACACGGTGAATCTTGCTGCCAACAATCATGTTGTTGCTGACCATGGCGTCTTGCGGACCTTTCAGGTACACGCCGATCAAGTTGTCCTCCAGATAATTACCCTGAACGCGTGTGCGGGCTCCCTCTTTAGTGATGAAGATACCGCTGTTTTCATCCTCCGCTACATCACCCGAATGACGGATGTCCAGCCCGCTGATGACGACATCGGGTGCCGTCACAAGAACCACATGCGACGAGCCTTCGCCATCGATGAGACTGCTGTGATCTGGGCGGCCCGCAATAGTCAGGCTGCGATTGATCTCGATTGACCCGCTATAAGTGCCTGCGGTGAGCAGCAAGGTATCTCCGGGGCTTGCCGAATCAATCGCGCTTTGCAGTGTACCCTTGCCCGGTGGCACCTGCCATTCCTTGGCCTCGACCGAAGACAGGGGTAACAGCAAGCATAAAAACAGTCCCGCAGCCAACCCGTGGAAGGTCGACGGGTTGGCTGCGGGGCTCACTTTACGCAGTTGTGATTCCACGCGTTACTTATGCCGGCTCGACAAACATTCGCCCGCGCATTTCCATGTGCAAGGCGTGACAGAACCACTGGCAATAGAACCAGTGAACCCCGGGACGGTCAGCGGTAAAGCTGATCGATGAGGTTTGTTGCGGCCCTATTTCCATCGCCACACCGTAGTTGGCTAGGGTGAAACCGTGGGTCAGATCGTCGATTGAATCTAGGTTGCTGATAATCACGGTCACTTCATCGCCCTGCTTCACACTGAAGGTCTCCATGCTGAAGCTCGGCGCAACTGAGAACATGTAGACACGAACCTTTTTATCGTCGCGGATCACCGTGGAAGCAGCGGCCAGATTGACACCGTCTTTTTCCGCCTGGGCGGTGGTCTCAGCCCAGAAAGAATCGCCCTGGGTCCAAGTGGAATCTGGGTTGACGATGTCGGTGCGCACCATGATGCAGTCATGCGGCTCGGCGTAGGTCGGGCCGTCGTGCACCAGGTTCATCTTGTCACCGGTGATATCGATCAACTGCTCGTTCTCGGGTTTCAGCGGGCCGACATTGATGTAGCGGTCCTTGGAGAATTTATTCAGCGACACCAGCCACTTGCCATCCGCCTCCTTGGTTTCACCCATGGTAGTGTGGTTGTGCCCCGGCTGATAGTGCACGTCGAGTTTGTCGATAATCGGATTCACGTTCTTGCCGTTGTAGGCATCAATCGCTTTCTGCATATTCCACTTCACCGCCTGGCTGTCGAGGAACAGAGTTGTGAAGCAATTGCCCTTGCCGTCAAACGCGGTGTGCAACGGGCCGAGGCCAAGTTCCGGTTCCGCGACTACGGTGTCGCGCGGCTTAATCTTGTCGGCGAACAGGTCGGGCAACTTGCGCACGTCAATGACCGTTACCGTCGGCGATAACTTGCCGTTGAAGACAACGTGGATGCCGTCGGGTGCGGTATTGCAGCCGTGGGGGCTGTTGGGAACCGGGATGTAACGAGTATATTTCGAGCCTTTACGACCATCGAGAACCGGTACACCATGGATCGTCTTGAAGTCCCCGGCCTTGACGCCGGCTTCGATCGCCTTGAGGTCGAAAACGACGGCCCAGTCGCGTTCGTTGGCAATCATTCCGGATAAATTTACCGCTTCCTCGCTGTTGTAACAGGTGGAGAAAGCATACAGGCCCTGGTAATCGGCGTCGCAGTTATCCAAGTTACCGTCGACCATCACTTGCCAGGCCACTTTCATTTCATCGCCGTCGATGGCGGTAAAAATCGCATGGTATTTTTCCGGCTCATCCAGAATGCTGCCGTCATTGGGAATCGGCACGCGATGCTCACCGTTGGCGAAGACATAACCGGTGCGCGGATACTTCTGCGGGCGCAAGCCGTGAATGTCGGAAGCATTCGGAATTTCGATCATTTTGTCGCATTTCATTATGTCGCAACGCACGCGGGCAACGCGGGTATTGGCCTTGTCGTTCATAAACAGATAGCGGCCGTCGTAAGTTCCATCGGTGAATGACATGTGTGGATGGTGCAAGTCGCCATTGGTCCAGACGCCACCACGACCACCGGAATCCAGGTATGCTTTGGTTTCAGGTAACATGCCATCGCGCATGATCTTGCGGCTTTCATTGGTCGAGCCCCAACCGGAGGCGCTGCACCGGTTGAATACCGGCACGCGCACCAATTCTCGCATCGAAGGCACACCGAGGATGCGCAGTTCGCCCGCCTGACCGCTACTCCAGAACCCGTAGTATTCGTCGAGGTCGCCCGGTGCGACTTCGGCCTTGCTGGCGGCTGCGGCTGTTTGCGGTGTCAAAACCGCAATTCCTGCGGCCGCAGTCGCGCCTGCCAACGCGCTCAGTTTCACCGAGCCGCCCAGTAATTGGCGCCGGGTCAGGCCTTCCTGTTCGGTTTTTTCCTGTTCCGATCCGCCCTGTTCTTTTTTCATCTTGCTCACCTCATATATGATGCTCGCACTGCTGCGGGCCGATTAATTTCCCCCGTATTTTGCGAGGGGTAAACCACTGACATGTCCGTTGCCAGACATCTCGATTGACTAAACCTTCAAACGCCGGCATTTACCTCAATTGGAATATCCGGCTGACCTTTACCCTTGCTGGAAAATGCCTCGCGGCGCTCACGCTTCAGGCGTTTCTGAATCAGCGGTGGGCAGACATGATCATCTGAATACACCACTTGGCAATGCAGGCAATAGAGGCATTCGTTGACGTTGATATTGCCCTCTGGATGAATCGCCTGAACCATGCACTCGTTGGCGCAGCGCTGGCAGGGGGTACCGCACTCCTTGTAGCGCTTAAGCCATGAGAACATTCGAATTCTGCCTGGTATTGCCAATGCGGCGCCCAGCGGGCACAGATAGCGGCAATAAAAACGTTCGATGAAAATTCCCGGGATCAATAACGCTAGCGCAAAAAGCACATAGGGCCATTCGCGCATGAATTTCAAGATAATCACCGTCTTGAAGGGCTCGATTTCTGCCAACCGTTCGGCCCATTCGAGCGAGTACAACGACAGCCCAAACAACAGCAGAAAAATCAGATACTTGAAAGTCCAGATGCGTTCATGAATTGCCCAGGGCACAATGATTTGCTTGATCTTTACCAGCTTGGCAACGCGATTGATCAGTTCCTGCAGCGCACCGAAAGGACATAGCCACCCACAATAAGGCCCGCGCCCCCAGAACAGCAGGCCGGCGGCAACCGATGCCCAGATAATGAAGATCAATGGCTCCATCAAGAAGTAGCTCCAGTCGAAACCACTGACCAAGGCATTGAACATGAACAGAATATTCACCACCGACAGCTGGGCGTTGAAATACCAGCCGATGCCGAATAGGGTGAAAATGAGGAAGCCGATGCGAATCCGATCGACGTACTTTGGGCGTTTGACCAACCAGTCCTGGAAAAAGAAAATAAAGGTCAACACACCCAGTGCCAAAACCAATACCACAACCTCCACGACCTTGAGTTGCCACATTTTCTTCCAGATCGGCTCGGCGCCATTTGCCTGCGTAGCCTGTGCACCGGCTGCGCCGACCTGTGTTTCCACTGCGGTAAAAGCCAGGTATTTGTGCGGTGGGCTGTAATCCAGATCAAAGGTCAGAAATGCTTTTTCTGTCGGGCCGGTATTGCGCCCTACCAACAACTGAAGCTTCCAGGGTGTCGCGGCGTTAAAGTTTAGGTCGACCGGCGTTCTGAACAGATCCACTTCTCTCAGTTCAGGTGCGCCGACGGCAGCCAGACGGCGCAGACGCTTGTGATAGTTGTCGTGAAAACGAATGGAAGTATCGCCCTGGATAATCTGGAAGCGATCGAAGATGCCACCGCGCACGTAACCGGAACCCTTGAAGGAGTAGCGACCGTCACCGGCCAAGAGAACGGCCTGCTCACCGGGCTTCAACTTTTTGATCAGGTTGCGATACTCGTTCTCACCCAGCAGGCTGCGACCAATGCTGGGGATGGAGACGACCGCCGCATAGAGTTCGATGAATACTTCGTTGGGCTCGCCTTCTTCAGGGAATTGACGCGCAAGCGGGTTGCTCGAATCTTCGAAGGCTTGGTTGATTTGCGCCAGACTGATTTTCAGGCGGGTTACCGAGCCGTCGCTGACCAGGCCGGTCCAGTCTTCGATATTGCTAATTTCGGTATTGACGGCTGCTAGCGGTCCGGACTGCTTTTTCACGGCCCGCAGGCCGGATAAACCGAATTCACGAGCGACCTTAATCGCGCTGCGCAGAATCGTATCGTCCATCACCATCACCGTCACCGTAGCACCGGTAACTACGTCGACATCGTGTTCGAGTGTGCCGCGAACTAACTTGCCGATATCCATTCCCTGGTAATTATCGAGTACAGCGACGATGCGTTTTTCAGGAATACCAATCAACACGATGGGCTCATGATGCTCGACCAGCAAAACTTTCTGCAGAATCCCCTGCATGTCCATCGCAACCAGTTGATGGATCGGCTTCCCGGAGTAACCGGTGGTGTTCTGGTAGTCTGACGTCAGGAATACGAATCCTAACTGCTCGCCTTGCCGATATGCGGGTGCTACGGGCGGGTCCCCGGTGCTTGCACCGAGACGGTCGGCGCCTGGGAACATTTCTTCCACACTGAACGAATCGATAAAACGCGGCAATTCGGAATCGGCCTGAGCAGAACTCGGGAAGCTCAAGCACAGCACCAACAACCAGAACAGAACAAGCCACAGGCGCTGACTCGCATAGATATCGCCCAACCTGCCCGGCGAAGCGGTCAAACGAGACGAGATCAACATTGCGAGAGGTATATTCAAGTAGCAACTTCTAATGTTCCGTAGTTGCAGCCATTGTGCGGATGACCCGGCACTTACCAAATGACTTAGATCAATATAACTTAGATCATTTCGGTCTTTTGGTTCAGGTAAGACAATGACTCCGTTAAGGGTCTGTAAACATGCTGTCAAACAAAGTCACAACTGTTGTAGAATTAATTTCTATCGCGCTGCAGGCAGAACGCGAAGCCGCACGCCGCTTTGCCCGGTTGGCTGCTGACATGCGCGAGGCTGGCAACCTGTCGGCAGCCGCTCTGTTTGAGTAAATGGTAATTGAAGAACAACAGCACGCGCGCCAGTTAATCGAATGGATGGTGCGTGAATCGCTGGTGGAACAAACCGACATTGGGCTGAGTCGCTGGCGTTACCCTTGGGTTTCGAACACCTACGACAACGAAGCTCGTGATCCTCGTTACAGCACGCCCTACAAAGCCTTGGCATTTGCGGTTATAATGAAGAAAATGCATTTCGTTTTTTACACCCACGTGGCAGCAGAAGCGGACAACGAAGCTTTAAGAGGTTGCGCAGAAACCCTGGCCCGTGAAGAACTCGAACATGCCGAGTTATTCAGGGCCGAACGTCGGCGCGCTTATCACGCGGAACGTAATAGCACAGAGGCGCAACCGCGGCCTGACCTCGGTGCGATTCAAACCGAGGCTGAGTTGCTGGCGATCACTGTCGGTCTTGACCGTTATTTTGTCGATGCGATTGGACGGCCAGGCATTGACTCTCCCCTGCTCGCTGACCTCGTCCATAAATCTCAACAACAGCTAGCTGAAAAAGAGGCTTTGCTGAAAAGTCTGTTGCCGATAGCCGCGCAACCTAACGAGATTGTCACCTCGATTACTGTGCATTTTGACTTCGACATTATCGATGATCGTGACAGCTTCGCAGCAGTCGTTTCAAAGTTGCAGCAACTCAAAGTTTCTTGTGACAGCAGCTTTGTCTTTTACGATGCCCTAGTCGAAAGCACTTTGGATGAGTCCATCTTGCATGAGGCGCAAGCACAGGCATCCATGGCACTTGATCGAACCAGTGTTTTACAACAGGTAATCCTGAACCAGAAACCGCTTCAGAAAGACTAATCGATAACCGCATCATTCAATCCCGAAGGATGGTTGATACAGATCGCATAGACCAACTAGGATTCGCTATCACTATCTCACTATCTCACTAT
>RCNB010002927.1_pt1 | contig 10302 bp, 5 predicted proteins | sample 2041321 | NCBI WGS metagenome assembly RCNB01 (sample SAMN09708232, study PRJNA481090) | Marine sediment metagenome, whole genome shotgun sequencing project.
ATATGTGGAAGGTTCAAGATTCTGGCTGTATGATTTGAGGGGCAAACTGCTGGAAAATAAGTTGATCAGTTCTGCCGATACGGAGATCAACATGAAAAATTATGCCAGCGGGCATTACATTCTGAAACTGACCAATAAGTCACGACAGCCTGTACAAACCTTTCAGGTTATTAAATACTGAGAGAAAGTTAAAAAAGGGCAGGACCTGTGGTTTATTAAAACTGTAGGTTTCCTGCCCATTTTTTTTTCAGAATTCAATCTTCAGTTTACCTGGCTGAGACTCCTCGTCCTTCGGTACAGGTTTTAATCCCTCAAGAGTTTGCCAGACATCCTGATCCGGATCACCGATCCTGACGGTGTGGGGATCCGTTGAAAAGACCATAGGCTTGAAGCTGTTTCCTTTGATCCTGAGGATATATTCAACTTCTCCGCTGATCTCATTGGTGACCTCAATGACCGGATCTTTCATTCCCTGGATATTCAGTTCGGGGAGATAGGCCACTGCTTCCCTGCCATAATTATCAAGCTGGTTGATGGTGTGGGGCCAGCCCGGGAACTGCAGGTATCCGCCCTCATCTGTTTTGGATAGGAAACGATATGCCTCTGCTGTAATATCACGGGTGTTGAGATTGAACCGGATTATTCCATAGCCGGAGGATCGGAGATCTGCCTGCTTATATCGGTTCTTGTGTCTGTTTATCTCATCCGGGTTACCGACGGCATAGATATAATTCAGGTTACCAAATCCATCCTGGTAGGAGCCGGTGTTAGGATTTCCGTGAGCAGGCCGGTCAACTACAGGCCAACCAAGCTTATCCGGCAGGAAATAGCGCTGGTAACCAACGGCAATGGCAGGTGTACAAAAGACCCAACCGGCATCCCTGTAATCCTCTACCCCGTATTGGATCAGGTACGGCAGGGGCTGGTCCCCGCAGATATGGTAGGCAAAGGCTTTTCGCACCAGCCCGATGGCTTCATCACGGCCACGCTTGGGCCAGCCACCTGAATCCAGGTCACCTTCAAGGAAGGATGAATCATTGCCAGAATGGGTAGAGGCATAAGTAAAGATCGTCTGTGAAAGAAGCACTTTCATGCTGACGCCCTTCCAATCCCGCACCCACTGATCCAGGAAGTCCATTTGCCTGTCCCCCAGAAGTGTGAGTCCAGGTTTATCAAGAATCGAAGGATCCTTCAGAGGTTCCTTGAGGTGATCGAGGCGTCCCTCCCAGGTCGCTACCCTTTCGGGACCGGATTTGAAGATCCTGTCCCCTACGATGGCAAAACTCACGCCGCCATAGACCAGGTCAGTATGGTAGACCTGGATATCATTTTTCATGGGCGTTGGATCGACAGGATCCGGTAAATGGGAACTATTGGTCTTGATGACTACATTGACCATTTCCACGGGTTCCACGAACCCCGCGATACAATCCCGTTTCACATTCCATTGCTCTTCGGTAAGCAGTTTTCCGCCTTCCCCCCAGAGGTTGCCCTGGAAGACTTCATGGTCATCGTGAATGCAGATGGTCGGCCTGTCATCCATCAGTTTGCTGAAAGCCCAGCCAAACATATACCATTTACCCAGGTAATTCAGGATTGCCCTGTCTGCAGGATACCTGATGATCCCGTACCCACCGTTCCCTTCATATAGCTGGTCTCCAGAGAAATACAAGAGATCAGGGTCCATTTCCTTGAGACTTTCAATGAGTGGGGCGTATGGAAATCCATAATGATACTGGCAGGTCAAGCCCCCTACAACCAGTTCTTCTTTTTCCGGCTCCTTGCGTATCAGTCCCTCATAAATATACTCCTCAGGGCTTCCATCGCGGTAGGTTTCTTTGTAAACCACCCGGAAAAAGACATCCTCTGTAGCATCCCAGTCATCTATTCGAAAGCTTGCGATCCTTGCATCGGGCATCATTGTTGCCTTACCGGCATACTGGTAATTACGCCCCTTTAATAATCGTAATTCCACTTCCCGGTTGTCATCCTCACCGAGTGGTGGCATCTGGGCGGTTAATTTCATGGTTCCACGGCTGAGGGTGTACATGGTGAAAAGAATGGGACCGAAGGCAGATCCAGGTCTTACCATGGTCCCTTTCAGCCTGAAATCATCGAACCAGTAATCCCCTGTACATTCAAGGGCGATCATCCCTTCTGTATCATTAAGGCCATCCACCTCAACACTGGTTTTACTTCCCTGAGGATCACTGCATTCAAGGAGAACCTTCGAAGATCCCTCATACCTGTAAACCGTCAGGTCAAGGGTAAGGTTTGCATAATCAATAGATTCCGGCAGGGTAACAGATTTATCACCGATGAAGATCTGTCCATCCGCCTGTATACCGGCGATTGTTCCCTTCCCGAAATAACAGACAGACCTCATATCATTGTCCGTTTCGTCTTTCAGTCCAAAAGCAAACCCGGCATATCCATCGGGACCATCCCCGGACAGGGAACCCAGGCGTACCTGTGCATGGAAAGAACCTTCCCCTTCAAGGGTACTGGTCAGCAGATTCAGCTTTCTTTTGGGGTGATCTCCGGAGGCTTCCACCCTTCCATCACTTATTTTCCAATCTTCCAGGGGGATGGACCAGAAATCCCGTGAAATCCAGACCCTGTCATTATACTTGTCAAAATCTTCAAAAAACACTCCTGATTTTGTGCAGGAGAATAGGAGCATCAGGGATGTAATCAGTAAAACTACAGTTGTTTTCATAGCTTGGTGTTTTTAATGTATCTGTTACTGTAAGGGGGGAGAGTATACCAGGATGGATTTGATGGGTATATGGCAATTGTCCCCAACCGTTTTAAGGGTCAGGCGGTGTTGGCTGTTGGATAGTCCCTGTCCCAGCAGGAACACCGAGCCTGCCTTTCCCGGCTCAAGGGTATCCCGGAAAAGTGGTTTTACTTCCCAGGTGACCTCATATCCTACAGGTGTTTCCTTCTTTGTCCATGCTTCGCTTTCGAAGATGAAGAAATCCCCCGGATCAATCCTGATCTGTCCCGAATTCGATACAAAAACGGAGCGATTGCTGCCGTGTCCGTCAAAACCGGCCTGCTCACCATGCAGTTCATATTCAATTAAATTACTTTCACGATCTATACGTGTCAGGGTAAGGGTCCACCGGTCAGTTTGTATATTTTCATGCAGGGTCACCCGTTTCAGGGCTGTTCTCCAGTGCTGGTATGACTCGGAGGGACGAGTCGCATAATACATCTCCGTGTATTCGGAAGGGCGGCGGTCATCGATATACACTTCAACCTGCCCGGCAGCTTCATCAGTGGAGAAAGTTTGAAGTTCAATCCTGTTGCCGGTATATGTGAGGCTGCATTCTCCTTTCTTCAGGATGACCCCTGCATTCACGGGACGGGTAGTTCCTTTGAATACAATTCCCTGGCCAGGCTGGGGTTCTTTCTCCTCGAAGATACGCCGCGACTCATGGTTTCTTACATTCCCGGCCCATCCATCTCCGGGAAAGTATGCATGTTCAGGCCTCGGCTTCAGATGGTCTAGGATCATGAGCTCCAGGAGCTTGTTGCCCCTGGCATTGGGATGTACGTTGGAATGGACTGTGTCTCCCATCAGGTTGTGAATACCGATGGAAGGATGATCCTCAATGTATTTATTCCAACGCCTGCGGACATCAACCAGTTCACAGCCGTATTTGCCTGCCAGATAGTGCCAGTAAACGGAGGAGAGGTCATCCCTGCGTGTCCTTTCATCCAGTTTTTCCTGATCGGCAACCCAGGCTACCTGGTGATTGAACAGCAGGATATCTGCAGTGGTATATTTACGGGTATTATAGATGATCCTTTCCAGCTCACCTGTTTCTTCCCCTCCATATACATGAAAGATCAACAGGTCAGGATAGTAAGGGTAGAGATCGTGTTCAGCCGTCCTCACCAGATGTGGTGCCTGAAAGCCCCCGATGGCCCGGTTCTCAAACTCGATATGTGCATGTGGATAGTATTTCCTGAGCTGGTCAACCAAAGCCCAAGCATCGAGTCCCGCTACAATCGATTGACCATAAAACAGTATCCTGACTTTGTTGGCCTGGTTTTCACTGCTGCTGGCCAACAACGTGAGCGTCCGCTGTAGCCTGGACCCAAAAAGATGGCTGGCGGGATCTTCCGCAAGGGCCGGAATATGAATGGAATCCTTATATTCCTGTGCCGCAGCAGCAAACGTGAGCAATCCAATGGACAGGATTAGAATGACTTTTATGTGAAACCGTTTATTCATGATGATCATCTTTTGTAGCTTTAATTGCAGTATAAGTACTCCTGAATCATCATGTAAGATGGGAAATATTGGCTTTGCAGAAGTAAATTTACATGATAAATTGATATACCACAAACCCCCTTAGCCAGTTTGCAAAAGCTGATCAGATCCGGTTCAATAGCAGGTTTTTACGGTACCTGGCCGGAGAGATACCCATTTCCCGGCTGAATACCCTGGTAAAATAATAACGGTCACTGAAGCCACATTCGGCTGAGATCTGTTTAATACTCTGGTCGGAATGGTAGAGAAGCCTGCTCGCATTTTCCACTCGTTTCTTTCGAATAAAATCCTGTGGTGTCTGTCCGGTTTGTTGCTTAAAAAGCCTGGCAAATGAATTGGGGGCCATATGGACTGACCCGGCCATCATTTCATTGGTCAGTGATTCATCAAGGTGCTGATTGATATAATTCAGGACCTTGTTGATCTTGCTGCCTATCGTAAATTCCTGCCAGTAATCTTCCGGGATCGTGTTCACTGCAGATATTATCAGTTTATAAATGGCCAGAGAATGTTTCAGGTTAAAGGATTTGCTGCCATTCATCAAGTTTTCTGTAATAAGTGAAATCAACTTCCTTTGTATATCCCCGAGCTGTACGGGATAAATCCCTGGGTTGATATTGTCAAAATGGTATCCCAGGTTGAAATGAATGAAGAAGTGGGGGATATATCCCTTATCCATGGAAAAAGACTCCATTTCATGGCTCTGTATCCAACCTCCTTCCATACAGTAGGGCTCAACATCATCCGGTTTGTTATCGAGAATGCCCGTGTAAAATGGTGTATTGGGAGGGATGAGGATGATCTTGTCCGGTTCCAGGAATACCCGGTCCTCAAAAAACACAAATGCTCCGGGGATCTTATTCCAGTAAAGCCGCCAGTAGGGGAAGGACAGACGCTGGTGTTTCCATTGCTTCATCCACCAGTATCGGCAACAATGCACATTTAGGTCAATATTTTCAAATGATTGCTGAATATCTGAAGGATCGCCGGAAGCAGGGTTTTTCCTGAATTTCATATTTACTTACATGTTTAAATAATACACAAATTTACTACATCTATACATTTTGTCAGGCAAGCTCCGGTATTAATTTTATCGGAAAATAAAACGAAAAAATTATGGGATCAGATAACAGACCTGGAAATCTTCCAAAAATTGGCATTCGTCCGACCATTGATGGCCGTCTAGGCGGAGTCAGGGAATCACTTGAAGAGCAGACAATGGGGATGGCTAAAAGGGCCGCGAAATTTCTCGAAGACAATCTCCGGCATCCGGATGGTAGCCCGGTGAAATGTATCATCGCTGATACTACTATCGGAGGTGTGGCAGAAGCTGCAGCTGCAGCTGAGCTTTTCCAGCGGGAAGGAGTGGGGGTATCTCTTACCGTGACCCCGTGCTGGTGCTATGGTTCTGAAACCATAGATATGGATCCACAGCTACCGAAGGCCATATGGGGATTTAACGGGACAGAAAGGCCCGGTGCTGTATATCTGGCAGCTGCCCTGGCAGGGCATAACCAGAAAGGTATACCGGCTTTCTCCATCTACGGGCAGGATGTACAGGACAGCGATGATGAATCCATCCCTTCTGATGTACAGGAGAAGCTTTTAAGGTTTGCCAGGGCTGGCCTTGCCCAGGCGTCCATGAAAGGTAAATCCTATCTTGCCATGGGGGCTGTTTCCATGGGGATCGCCGGATCCATTGTGGATGCAGGATTTTTTGAGGAATTCCTGGGTATGCGTTGTGAATTTGTTGATATGTCTGAGTTTACCCGGAGGATCAATGAAGGGATCTTCGATCCGGATGAGTTTGAAAAGGCCCGTGAGTGGACACGGAAGAATTGCAAAGAAGGCAAGGATTACAATTCCCCGGACAAGCAAAAGAGCCGGGAGGAGAAAGACCAGGACTGGGATTTTGTAGTAAAAATGGCCCTGATCGCCCGCGATCTCATGGCAGGGAACCAAAAACTTGGCAAGCTTGGTTATGGGGAGGAAGCATTGGGACATAATGCCCTTGCAGCCGGATTCCAGGGCCAGCGGCAGTGGACAGATCATTTTCCCAACGGGGACTTCATGGAGGCAATCCTGTGTTCATCCTTTGACTGGGACGGGATACGGCAACCTTATATGCTGGCCACGGAAAATGACAGCCTGAATGCAGTGGTGATGCTGTTCGGACACCTGCTCACCGGTGCAGCCCAGGTATTCTCAGATGTCAGGACATACTGGAGTCCAGATGCCGTCAAAAGGGTTACCGGCCATCCGCTTACAGGGGATGCTGCCAATGGCTTCATACATCTTATTAATTCAGGTCCTTCTGCACTTGACGGCAGCGGACAGCAAACCATAGCCGGTAAACCGGCCATGAAACCATGGTGGGATATCACCGAAGATGAGGCTCAGAAATGCCTGGATAATACTACATGGGGACCCGCTGTCGGGGGATATTTCAGGGGAGGGGGATTCTCATCCACCTTTCGTACAGTCGGCCAGATGCCGATTACCATGAGCCGGGTGAATATTGTCAAGGGACTGGGACCGGTACTGCAGATCGCTGAGGGGAATACCATTGAATTGCCTGAAGCAGTGCATCACATCCTGGATGAAAGAACCGATCCATCATGGCCAACTACATGGTTTGTACCAAGGCTGACAGGTGAAGGGGCCTTCCGGGATGTCTATTCGGTCATGGCCAACTGGGGGGCCAATCACGGGGCCTTTACCTATGGACATATAGGAGCCGATCTTATAACCCTTGCTTCCATGCTGAGGATACCGGTATGCATGCATAATGTGGACCCGGAAAAAATCTTCAGGCCCAGTGCATGGTCGGCATTCGGAATGGATACGGAAAGATCCGATTACCGTGCCTGTGAAAATTATGGTCCATTATATAAATAAGCTGGCAAAGGGATTACTTTTCATCATACCTTTCATCCTGGTTTCCTGTTCGAAACCGGATCCCATAAATATTAACTACAACAGGGACTCAGAGATCCTGTCCTATGGAGCAGAAAAGCTGGCTGTCCAGCTAAGATCCGGTGGTTTCAAAGTCAGGGAGGGACTTGCAGGAGAATCTGGTACCAATAAAATAGTTATACTTTGCAATGAAGATCATCCTGATGCAGAAATTGCTCCGGAAGGTTTCAGGATCAGCCGCAATGGTGACAGTATCACCATTTACGGGAACACTGCCAGAGGTTGCCTTTACGGTATCATGGACCTCATCGAACAGATCGGTCCCACATGTGACCTGGACCAAATCCATGAAAAACAGGTAAATCCGGCTTTATCCTTCAGGGCTATCAAATTCAACCTGCCCTGGTCACCCTACAGGCCTGGACCTGCTACCGAACTTCACCTGGAAACCTGCCGTGACCTGGCATTCTGGGATTCTTTCCTCGATATGATGGTCAGGAACAGGTTCAATGCCCTGACCCTCTGGAACACACATCCTTTTCCATATTTGATCAGGGCGAAGAATTTTCCGAAAGCTACTCCTTTCAGTGATGAGGAATTGGATGAATGGAGGTCCTTCTGGAAATCACTGTTCAGCATGGCCAGGATACGTGGGATCGAGACCTATATCGTTAATTGGAATATCGTCGTTTCTCCTGAGTTTGCCGCGGAGTATGGATCTGAGGTGCACAATGATCTCTCGGATGAGGTAATAAAATACACCAGGGAATCAGTTACCCAGGTCATAAACGAGTATGAGGATCTTACAGGCATCGGGGTTACACTGGCTGACTGGATGGGAAACTGGGGAGACCGGAAAATGACCCCTGCAGACCGGGAGGACTGGATACAGGAGACCTTCGTTGAAGGGATGAAAGATGCCGACAGGAAAATCAAATTCATACACCGGGCTGTGCTGGCAGGTGACCCGAAGGAAATGAGGAGGGTTATTGACCATGCTGACTTGCCTGAGCGTACTGTCGTGGAGGTGAAATTCAACTGGTCCCACGGGCACTCAACTCCAAAACTATCCATTACGCATTCGAATGACCAGGGGACCATCATGCGGGAGTTCTGGGACCCGGAACCGGAAAATTATTTCATCGCCTGGATGATCCGCAACGAAGATTTTTTCGTGCTTCGCTGGGGAGATCCTGAGTTCATAAGGGAGCATATCCGGACCAATCATTTTGACTACGTAGATGGATATTTCGTTGGTTCTGAAGGATATATACCAGCGGTGGATTACTCGCACTTAGAAGATCACCCCCACAAAACCTGGCAGTATGCATTTGAGAAACAGTGGCTGTTCTATCATCTGTGGGGAAGGCTCACCTATAATCCTGAAGAAAGCGATGTATCAATGGCCAGGGCGTTTGAGAACAGGTATGGGAACACTGACGGTCTCAAGATGTTGCAGGCTTATTCGCTGGCCTCGAAAGTCCCACAGCACCTCGCATCCTTTTACAAGGGAACTTGGGATTTTACACTTTACTGTGAAGGATTCATGGCTGCTTGGCCCAACGGTTTCGATGATGGGAAATCACCCTTTATTTCCATCCAGGAATTGATCAAACATGAAACCCTGGATCCAGGGTACCTGAGCATCAGTGAATATTGTCAGCAGGTACATGAAGAATTGCCCATAGGGGAGGAAATCATCACCCCGCTCGAGCTGGCTGATATGATTCAGGATAACTGTGCCACCACTATGAATATACTTAAGAGTCTCAGGGACCCGGGGAATGAACCAGCCCTGGCATCAGAGCTCGATGACCTGGAAACCTGGTGCCACCTTGGGTACTATTTTGCAGACAAGCTGCGGGCCGGGGTATCCCTCGAGATATATATACTTGAAGGTAATCAGGAGGACAAAGAAGAAGCTTTGAAGTATCTGGACTTATGTGTAGGGCACTGGAGGAATGTCATTGAGCTAACCAGTGACAGGTACAAGCCAATGCCATATGTAAGCATGGGACATCATGAACAGAAATGGCCTGATTTTAAGGCTTTTCACTGGGAGCTTTTTCTTGATGATGTCAGAGCGGACCGGGATTATGTCAAAAATCTATATTATTAAAATGAAACTTAACAACATAAAATAAAAATGGAGAAAAGTGATGCTAGTTGCTTATCTTCAAGTTGTTTTGATTATTACGTAGTAATTTTACTGATCTCAAGCAAATATTTATGAAAACTCTAAAAAATATGCCCAGGAAAGTAATTAATAATACAATGAGTATTTCAATCCTGATTTTCCTAACCCTGCCCTTTTTGTATGGACAGGATGGCCAGAACAAAGCATCTGTAGCTGGCGGCGGTGCTTCCTTTTGGTTGGAATCTCTATGGAGTACTCAGTTAGACCCTCGTTGGAATGCTGAAGAAGTCATAGGTGATGTGGAAGATGGGATTACTGCTGAGTTTGTCGAATTCTCTGCCGATGGCAAGCTACTGGTCTCCGGCAATGGTCAGGGTGAAGCATTTGTTCTCAATGCAACCGATGGGACAATCAAGCATACGTTTACCTATATTACTGAAGAAGAAGTAAATCGCCTTGACAGTGAATTGGTTTCTAATATCTCAGGCGGATTCACCAAATCCATGGAAGCCGAATGTGGTGCTTTTACACCCGATGGACGGTTTGTGGTACTGGGGGGCAATCTTAATGGGATCAAAATCTTTGACCTTACCGACGGTTCCTTGTTCAGGCATATTGAAGTCGAAGAAGAAGTTGATGGCCTAAGTTTATCGCCTGATGGCCGGTTTTTTGCTCATGCTTCCTTTCGTTCCGTTAATGTCCTGGGTATGAATAATTGGGAAGTGGTTCAGAATGTTGACTACAGCAAGGATAGTAGGGGTAGTGTTGTTAATTCCATACATTTTACGGCTGATGGAGATTTTATGGCCATTGCTGGCAACTCCGGTAATATTATACTGATTAATACCAGCGATTGGAATAAAGTAGGAGATGGCCTGATCCCGGATGCGACTTCCATTAAGTCCGTTCGCTTCTCTCCAGACGAAAGGCTAATCGCTGCCGGAAATGGTGGCGGAGAGATAAC
>RCNB010002928.1_pt1 | contig 10302 bp, 11 predicted proteins | sample 2041321 | NCBI WGS metagenome assembly RCNB01 (sample SAMN09708232, study PRJNA481090) | Marine sediment metagenome, whole genome shotgun sequencing project.
TGAAGCAAAATTCCCCACTAATTTTGTTTTCATTATGATTAATTTTGAGTTAGTAAGCTAAAAGCACCTCTTCTTAGAGGTGCTTTTTAGGTTTTATGAGTTACTATCTTAATACATTAAATTGTGTCATTATCATGTTTATACCTTAAAATACTGATAATTCATAAGAAAAATTTGATTATGTAGCTAAATCTTTAAAAAAAATAAGAATACATTTGTGAATACATTAATTATTTCTTACTTTCGAAGTCTAACAAAATTCTTCACAAGATTTTGTTTTTCATTAAAAATTAATTTTGAGTTAGTAAGCTAAAGCACTTCTACATCCAGAAGTGCTTTTTTTTTATTTTAGTTTTCCTATAAAAGCCTCTACAAGTTTAGAAATTGTAGCTTCTGAAGATTTTGCTGCTACTTGAACTGCTTCATGAGAAACTTCCTCAACTTTTCCTTCTATTCCCAAATCAGTTATTACAGATAATCCGAAACAATCTATTCCCATATGTTTCGCTACAATTACTTCGGGAACGGTACTCATACCAACAGCATCTGCACCCATTAATTTTACCATTCTATATTCGGCAGGAGTCTCAAATGTTGGTCCTTGTAAGGCTAGATAAACACCTTCTTGAACTTCTATCTTGAGATCAAAGGCAATAGACTTCATCAAGCTGATCATCTTCTTATTATAAGGCTCATGCATGTCGACAAAACGAGGTCCAAACCTTTCTTCATTTTCTCCTCTTAAAGGATGTTCAGGCATCATATTTATATGATCATTAATAATCATGATATCGCCAACCTTAAAATTAGGGTTAACCCCACCACAAGCATTGGATACCATCAATTTTGAAATTCCAAGCATATGCATAACACGGATTGGAAAAGTTACTTCAGGCATTTCCCAGCCTTCATAGTAATGAAATCTTCCTTGCATTGCTATAACTTTTTTCCCTGAAAGCTCCCCATAGATTAGGGTTCCGGAATGTCCTGTTACAGTACTTACCGGGAAGTTGGGGATATCGTGATATGGAATACTTTTTTCTATATCAATCATTTTTACAATGCCTCCCAGACCTGTGCCAAGAACCATTCCCAACTCAGGTTTATCAATACCTATGTCCTTAAGAAACCTAGCTGTTTCTTTAATTTTTTCGTACATAATTTTGAATTAAATCATTAAATGTTTCACTGTTTTCAATTATTTCCGTTTTAATTGGTAAATAATAAATCGGAAGGTCTACATCGATAAAACTTCGCACATAGTCCTTTTCAGTGGTTATTATTATTTTCTGTTCATTAGATAATTCGCTTAACTTTTTCCTAATGTCCTGTAATTCGGTTTTTCCAATAAATTGATGATCCCCAAATTTTAAGTGCTTATATTTTATAAGACTCCTTTTTAAAAAATCTTCCAAGGGAATGGGATCAGCAATACCAGTGACCAATAAAACTTCATTGTTAATTAATTCTTTCAAGGATATGCTTCCCTTAATATTTATAAGATTCAGATCATATTGAATCCTGCTAAAAAATAATTGTTGATATGACTTAGGGTTTATTTTCCTCTCTATCTCAGCCTGCTTAGATTCGTTTAGATCATCGGGACATTTACTAACGACTATAATTTCTGCTCTTTTTGCACCCCTGCGACTCTCACGTAGATCACCAGTGGGCAATAAATAATCATTTGTATACAACTTATCATAAGAGGTCAACAGGATATAGCAATCGGCTTTGACATAACGGTGCTGAAAAGCATCGTCTAATAGAACCATATCCAATTCAGGTTTAAGACTTAGCAATTTTTCCATCCCCCTTACCCGTTTTTCATCAACGGCCACGTCCAAGTCTTGAAATTTTCTATAAAACTGATAAGGTTCATCGCCAAGCTCATTGGCAGTACTAGTCTGCTCAGCAAATTGGAAACCTTTGGTTTTTCTACCGTACCCCCTGCTTAACACCGCTACGTTTAATGGATTTGGAAAAAGGCGCACTAAATACTCTATCATAGGGGACTTACCCGTTCCACCAACACTCAAATTTCCAACAGCTATAGTTGGCACATCGAAAGCTTTGGTTCTCAAAATGCCAAAATCAAAAGCTAAATTCCTGATACTGGTAATGAGTCCATAAAGCAGAGAAAAGGGATATAATATTTTTCGAAGTAAATTCACTTAGACGAAAATACAAAAATCCAAACGGAAAATCTAAAATGAAATATTATCAACCACTTCCAAACCATAACCAATCATTCCAACACGTTTTCCTGAATATTTACTATTTGAAATGAGCTTAATTTTATTGATTTTTAAATCATGAAGAATCTGCGCCCCTATTCCAAAATCTTTTTCGTCCATTTTCAATAGTGGCTCAGACAACTCTTTACCTTGTTGAGAATCCTTTAAATATTTTAACCTATTAATAAGGTCAAACGACTGATACTCCTGATTGATAAAGACTATTGCCCCCTTTCCCTCATGATTAATAATATCAAACATTTTTCCCAATTTATCATCAGGATTATTGGTAAGTGTCCCCACAATATCATTGTTGATCAAAGTAGAGTTCACTCTAACAAGAACTTCTTCACCAATTTCCCACTCACCCTTTGTCAAGGCCAAATGAACCTGGCCATTTGTAGTCTGTTTATAAGCTCTCAAACAATATTTTCCAAACCTTGTCTCAAGCCCAAAATCTTCTATTTTATCAATCAATGAATCGTGGCTCATCCTATAGGCAACCAAATCTTCAATTGAAATGATTTTAAGGTCATATTTTTCTGCAACTTTCATTAATTGTGGCAATCGTGCCATGCTTCCATCTTCATTCAGAATCTCAACCAACAATCCTGCGGGTTGCAAACCAGCCAATCTCGCTAAATCAATTGCTGCCTCCGTGTGCCCTGTTCTTCTTAGTACGCCCCCATCTTTTGCACGCAAAGGAAATATGTGCCCAGGCCGACCCAGATCTTCAGGTTTAGTTTCCTTCAAAGTTAAAGCCTTTACTGTTTTTGCTCTGTCATGAGTTGAAATTCCTGTTGTACAGCCATGACCTATTAGGTCAACAGACACTGTAAATTGTGTATTATGCAAAACGGTGTTCTTTCCTACCATTAAATCAAGGTCCAATTCTTCACATCTTGATTCAGTCAAAGGAGCACAAATCAACCCTCTACCATTAGTAGCCATAAAATTGATCATTTCAGGTGTTACCATTTCAGCTGCAGCAATAAAGTCACCTTCATTCTCCCTGCTTTCATCATCCACAACAATAATCATTTTGCCATTTTTAATATCTTCGATGGCCTCTTCGATGGAATTGAGTTTGATTTCTGATTTCGTGTAATTCTCCATTTATCCCGAATTATTTTTATTTAACTTAAATATTTTATTAAAAAAATTATATAAAGGTTGCATAAATGCATCCAGATTAAAAATACCTTTATCATTCGTGGCTCTTATCATTAATAATGCGCCAAACGGTAATAAAACAAAAGTGGCTAACCAGCCTCCAATAAAAGGTGATACTTTATTTGACTCCGCCATATTCTTTCCAAAAATTGAAAGAAAAAAGTAAATCACAAAAATTGTAATGGCAATAATCATTGGAAGTCCAAAACCGCCTTTCCTTATGATAGATCCCAAGGGAGTCCCGACAAAGAACAATACTAAGCATGCGATGGAAAAAGCAATTCTTTTATGAAATTCAACATTATAGCCATTTAAGATTTTTCTCTTGTCCTTTAATGTAGATTTAAAACTTCTTAGGTTCTCAAGATTTCCTTGAACCGCTATAAATGCCTTCTCACTAACCAACTGCTTGTTTTTATCCGTAAAATTTTCGATAATTTCAGGTTTCAATGGCTCACCTCCAACAGTGTCTTTCATCAAATCACTGGCTTTAAGCGTCTTGTTAATTCGCTCAGCCCTATTTTTAACAAACTCGTGATAGGGAGATTGTAAGGAGTCAATAAAAAAATCAAGCTGTTTAAGACTTAGCATTTCCTTCCCTGTTTTATATTTTACATCATCAGGATCAAAATCACCAATACTTGAAACATCGATATTAACTTCATAATGGTCAAAATGAGCTTTGGTGAAAGGTGCTCTTTTTCTTGTTTCTACCGTAGTTTTATTAGGAATAATGTCTTCAGCATAATAACCATCTTCTAAGATAAGACTGAGATAACGACTTCCTTCCTCTGAAACAATTTCTCCTTTTTTTGCGGTAATAACTTTGTTATTAACTGTATTAGAACGTAAATCGTAAATCAAGACATTCTTTAAAAGGTTCTCATTTTCGCCGTACTTTTCTTCAAATTTAATACTGTAATTCGGAATTTCAGTGTTAAAAATTCCGGGAACCAAAGCCAATCCAGGTTCCTTCATTTTCATATTATAAATAAGATTCTTTGATTTCAAAGACGCATAGGGAAATACATAATTCAAAAATAAAAAATTAGAGAAACTCAGCACTAACATCAACACTACTAGGGGTCTTATAAATCTTTGAAGAGAAATCCCTGCTGATTTTACCGCAGCAAACTCATAATTCTCGGCCATATTTCCTAAGGCCATAATTGCAGATAACAAAATTGCAATAGGTAAAGCTGTTGGCACCATCATAAGTGCCATGTATCCAAGGAACTTTAAAATGATAGCCAAACTGATTCCTTTTCCCGCAATTTTATCAAATTGTAACCATAAGGCCTGCATGATTAAAACAAACAGTATGATAAAAAAAGTCGCTAAAAAAGGCGCCAGAAAACTCTTAAGTATATATCTGTTTAAGATCTTCATTTAGCACAATTCATCAAAATAGAACAACTTATTTGTTGATCATATAATTCAAATCTTCATATTTTTTTTCATCAAAGGCAAAAACAGACTTGTCGATTTGTTGATTGGTTTTTATGTTTTTCGCAGTTAAAATTGTTCTTGTTTGATTTGTTCCAATTTCAATGATCTGATAAATATGGTTATTTTTGGTGTCTATCCCAACCAAAATACTGCTAATTTCTGAATTGGTATCGATAGGAATCAACCTTACAAACTGAACTTTCTTTCCATTAACCATCTTTAATTCGTCCATGGCATAGGTATACCCTGATTGGTAAAAAGAGTAAAATTTAGAAGGTGTAAAAGTATTTTCTTCATCAATATCGGCACCATTGACATTAACCTCCTCATTTTCCGGAATAATGGTGTAGGTTTTCAAACCATCAAATATTTGCGTTGATCCAAAAAGATTAACCAAATATTTCTCTCCTTCAAGAAGCACATCTCCTGACATTTCTTGTTTTACATCTTCAGCCTCATTATCCAGAACATAGTCAAAGTCCATTGATATATTCTCGTACGCTCGCATAGTTGCAGAAGCCTTATCTAATGTTGACTTGGCAGCTTCGTCATTTTGCGACATAGCTAAATTAAAACAAAGCATGACCATAACAAAGCTTACTGTCATCTTCAATTTAAATCTATTCATTATCTAATAAATTTTGTAGCGATACCATATCAGTAACAAGAACTTGTCTCGCTTTACTTCCTTCAAAAGGGCCTACAATATTGGCCGCCTCTAATTGATCTATGATTCTTCCCGCTCTGTTATATCCTAATTTTAATTTTCTCTGCAGCAATGAAGCAGATCCTTGTTGCGCAATAACTACTAATTTGGCTGCTTCGCCAAATAATTTATCTCTGCTCTCAATATCTATGTCAATACCCGTGCCATTTTCTTCACCAACGTACTCAGGTAAATGATAAGCTGTAGGATAAGCTCTTTGTGATCCAATGAAATCCGTTACATTTTCCACCTCTGGCGTATCAATAAATGCGCATTGTAATCTTGTCAAGTGATTTCCCGTTGATATAAGCATATCCCCTTTACCTATCAGTTGATCAGCTCCTTGAGAGTCAAGAATAGTTCTTGAGTCAATTTTTGAAGTCACCCTAAAAGCGACTCTTGCAGGGAAGTTAGCTTTGATAATTCCTGTTATAACATTCACTGACGGACGCTGGGTTGCAACAATCAAATGAATTCCAATGGCTCTTGCAAGTTGTGCCAATCTGGCAATAGGGGCTTCTATTTCTTTTCCGGCAGTCATGATCAAATCAGCAAATTCATCTATCACCAAAACAATATAGGGTAAAAACTTATGCCCATTTTCAGGGTTCAATTTTCTTGCTATAAATTTGGTATTATACTCTTTGATATTTCTTACATATGCATTTTTGAGCAAATCATATCGATTATCCATTTCAATACACAAAGAGTTCAGGGTATTGATCACCATCTTAGTATCAGTGATTATGGCATCCTCAGTGTCTGGTAATTTAGCGAGATAATGTCGCTCTATTTTATTAAACAGGGTAAGTTCTACTTTTTTAGGATCCACTAATACGAATTTCACCTCTGCCGGATGTTTTTTGTAGAGTAAAGAGGCTAATACAGCATTAAGTCCAACAGATTTCCCCTGTCCTGTAGCTCCAGCCATTAATAAGTGAGGCATTTTGGCTAAATCGATCACAAAAGTTTCATTAGAAATCGTCTTACCCAGAGCAATCGGCAGCTCCATTTTAGTATTTTGAAACTTTTGAGATGACAGAACTGACTTCATAGAGACTATGGAAGGTTTCTCATTTGGAACTTCAATACCAATTGTCCCCCTTCCTGGTATAGGCGCAATAATCCTTATTCCTAACGCCGAAAGTGATAAGGCTATATCATCTTCAAGGTTTTTAATTTTAGAAATCCTAACACCTGCCTCCGGAACAATCTCATACAAAGTAACCGTTGGTCCGATAGTTGCTTTGATGCTAGCAATCCCTATTTTATAATTATTCAGAGTCTCAACAATCTTGTTTTTATTATTCTCTAATTCCTGTTTGTTAATATGAATATTTTCATTGGTATAATCTTTTAACAAATTAAGCTCAGGGAATTTATATTTAGACAACTCTAATCTGGGGTCGAATTCACCAAAATCTTTCAATAAACTATTTGAAAGATTCTTGTCGATATGCTCTTCCTGAACCGGACCTTCCACTACAATTTCAATCTCCTCTTCAGCAACCTCTTCATTAGAGTTTTCTACATCATCCGTTTTTGTTATTGGCTCATTAAAAGTAACTTCAGGTTCCAGAATCACAGCTTCTTCCATTTTTTTTTCAGGAACCACTGTTTCAAAAGAATCCAACTCTAAGTCAATTTCTTCATCCAAACTGTCATAAGTAGTTTCAGTTTCAAAACCAACTTCAGTATTATCATCCAAAACTGAAACCTCTTTTTTTAATCTGGGTTTTGGTTTTGGTAGGTGTGATTTTATTTTGGCAGGTGTGATTTTAAAGGAAGCTATGATGAAAACAAAAAATGAGATCAATAACAGCAAAAACACTCCTATTCCTCCAATGTAAATTTCAAGAAATTCATTTATTTCAAAACCTACTTTCCCTCCAAGTAAAGGAAATTCGGGCTTTAAATAAGCAAGACCAAGTGATATCCATATCATGGCCATTAAACCATTCACCCAAGATTTATAAAGCTGTTTTATCGGTATATGTAGGATGATATATAATCCTGTAAAAAACAACAATATTGGAATAATAAATGTAGCCACACCAAATCCATCATACACAAAGAAATCGCTCACATTAGCGCCCAATTTTCCTAAAAGATTATTGGCACTAAAGGTTTTGTCTGAAAAACTATCCAATATACTTTGATCCTCTTTCCAATGCTGCAGAAATGAATAGAATGAGATCAGCAGAAAAATAGCAGAGGAGAATACCAAAACGCCAAAAACCAAATGCGTTTGTTGACTTTTAAAAAAGCTTACAATACTATTCGGTTTTTTTACTTTTTTCTTGGGTCTAGAAGTTCTTTTTTTCCCTTTAGCCATAGGTCACAAAAATACATAAATAATTTAGGTTACAAACCTACGTATTCAAATCCAAAATAAATGAAATCTAGAGAATTTTAGGCAGGTATATTATCAATCCAATAATTAAAGCGGCAATAGCAGCAAAGCTAACAGCCCCAGCTGATATATCCTTTATGAAACCGATTTTTGTATCAAACTTGGGATGGATAAAATCACAGATTTTCTCTATAGCCGTATTCAAAGATTCTGCTACCAGAACCAATCCGATAGCAAGAATCTGTAAAATCCATTCGATTGCTGAAATATCAAGCCACCAGCCCAAAAGTATTACAAGGAATGCAATAGCTGTTTGAACCATAATACTATGCTCAGTACTTAGTAATAGCCATAGTCCTTTAAAGGCATAACTGAAACTCTTTATCCTTCCTTTAACAAAGCCTTTTTCTTGATGATTCATTTGTGATATTGACCAAATATTATCTTTCGAAACGCAATAAAAAGTTTATTTCAAGGCCTCTAATGCCGCTTCATAATTAGGTTCTTGAACTATTTCAGGTACCTGCTCAGTATAAGCAACTAATCCTTTTTCATCTACAACAACTACTGCCCTCGATAACAATCCTTTCATTGGCCCTGTCTTGATTGTAGCGCCATATTTTCGGCCAAATTTACCCTTAGCAAAATCTGAAAGAGTAACGGCATTCTCAATTCCTTCGGCTGCACAAAATCTCGAGTGTGCAAAAGGTAAGTCTTTAGAAACATTCAAAACCACTGTATTTTCCATTCCGGCTGCAGTTTCATTAAACTTTCTCAACGACGCTGCACAAATTCCAGTATCAATACTTGGAAATATATTAATCAATACTTTTTTCCCTTTAAAGTCTTTTAATCGGGCTGTAGAAAGATCTGTTTGAACCAGTTTAAATTTAGGCGCCTTTTTACCAACTTTTGGTAATTTCCCTATCGTTTTAATCTGATTTCCTTTAAGTGTTATTTTAGTCATTTTATTTAGTATTAAAATTGTATATCAAAGTTACATAAAATAAAAACTCCCTAAACAATTAGGGAGTTTTTGTATAGAATAAAAAAAAGTAAAATAGATCATTGATCAATTGAACCCATAACTCGTTTCATAAATCCATTGAGTGCTTCTTTTTTCGCAATCCCTTTTTTAACTTCAGCATGAACTTCGAGTGCACCATACATATTAGAAATCAACTCCCCAATTACATCCAATTCTTCATCTTTTAATGAACTAAGTTCTGTCAAATCTTCTAAGACCTCAAGAGTCTCAACCAGATAATCTTCATCATTGTTTTCAATAAAAGTATTCAAGTGTTTAATTACGGGTAATTTCATAATCAATTATTTTTTGGGGATTTCCACATTATACGATTTCATTCACAAGATCTTTCAACACATCGAATTTATTGGTCTGTGTTTGATTCACTTTTACACCATCAACAAAAGTTGCAAAAGTTGGCAAATTATCAACTTGAGCCAACTGTCTTGATTCAGGAAACTTTTCTGCATCTATTAAGACAAACTCCATGTTTTCATTCTCTGTAGACAGTTTCTTGAATTTTGGCTTCATAATCCTACAATTACCACACCAGGTAGCCATATATTGAACCACTACTTTTTGATTGCCATTTACAACCTCTGCCAAACTATCCGTATTTAATTCTGTTAACATATTCTTGAATCTTTAAATTAATGCTGTGACCAAAAAAACTTAATTAATGTGCGCTTAAATATGAAGCAACGCCTTCTCTATTTGCGTGCATCGCATCTTTACCTTCTTCCCAGTTAGCGGGACAAACTTCGCCCTTCTCTTGAACATGTGTATAAGCATCAATTAATCTCAAATATTCGCCTACATTTCTACCTAATGGCATATCGTTTACACTTTCATGAAAGATTTTACCTTCTTCATCAATTAAATATGTAGCTCTATATGTTACATAAGAACCATCTATCATTACATTTCCAGTCGCTTCATCATAAGATTCTGATACGATATCCAAAATACCTAATTGTGAAGATAAGTTACGGTTTGTGTCTGCCAATAATGGAAAAGTTACACCTTCAATTCCGCCATTATCTTTTGAAGTATTCAACCATGCAAAATGAACCTCAGCTGTATCAACTGACGCACCAATAACAATAGTGTTTCTTCTTTCAAATTCACCAAGTGCATCTTGAAAAGCTCTGATTTCAGTTGGACAAACAAAAGTGAAATCTTTTGGGTACCAAAAAAGAAGTACTTTTTTACCATTTCTTACTGCTTCGTCATATACGTTGATCTTAAACGCATCTCCCATTTCATTCATTGCCTCTACATCAAAATTTGGAAATTTTTTTCCTACTAATGCCATAATTTATTATTTTTATTAATTATTATATTTTCATTTTCCTGC
>RCNB010002929.1_pt1 | contig 10300 bp, 8 predicted proteins | sample 2041321 | NCBI WGS metagenome assembly RCNB01 (sample SAMN09708232, study PRJNA481090) | Marine sediment metagenome, whole genome shotgun sequencing project.
CCGCAAAGAAAAATCTGAGAGCTCAGGAAATATCAATGGAAAATAAATTACCAATAATATACTTGGTGGACAGTGCAGGGGTCTATTTACCCATGCAGGATGAGATTTTCCCAGATAAAGAACACTTTGGACGAATTTTCCGTAATAATGCCATTATGAGTAGTATGGGAATAACCCAAATTGCGGCTATAATGGGCAGTTGTGTTGCAGGCGGAGCCTATTTGCCTATTATGAGTGATGAAGCATTGATCGTGGATAAAACCGGTAGTATTTTCCTTGCAGGAAGTTACTTAGTAAAAGCCGCTATTGGAGAATCGATTGATAATGAAACTTTAGGCGGTGCCACGACCCACTGTGAGGTTTCTGGTGTCACCGATTATAAGGCCAAAGATGACAAGGATGCGCTAGATAAAATAAAAGGCATTGTTGATAAAATCGGGGATTTTGATAAAGCTGGATACAATAGAAATGTTGCGAAAAATCCGAAAGAAAAAGAAGAAGACATCTATGGCATCATACCTAAATCGAGAGCCGAGCAGTATGATATGAGGGAAATCATCAAACGACTTGTCGATGGGTCAGAATTTGAAGAATACAAAGAAGGTTTTGGAAAAACACTCTTAACAGGCTATGCTAGAATTGACGGTTGGGCAGTGGGTATAGTTGCCAATCAACGTAAATTAGTTAAAACAACTAAGGCAAAGACCAAACCTAGTGAAATGCAATTTGGTGGTGTTATCTATTCGGATTCAGCAGATAAAGCAACACGATTCATAGCTAATTGCAATCAGAAAAAAATCCCACTAGTATTCTTACAGGATGTCACAGGTTTTATGGTGGGTAGCAAAAGTGAACATGGCGGTATTATAAAAGATGGTGCTAAAATGGTGAATGCGGTTAGCAATTCAGTAGTTCCTAAATTCACGATAATAATTGGTAATTCGTATGGTGCAGGTAATTATGCTATGTGTGGTAAGGCCTACGACCCAAGATTGATCGTTGCATGGCCTAGTGCTGAGTTGGCAGTCATGAGCGGTAATTCTGCAGCCAAAGTATTGTTGCAGATCGAAAAGGCATCTTTAGAAAAGAAAGGTGAGAAAATCACCAAGGAGAAGGAAGAAGAATTGTTTAATAGGATAAAAGATAGATACGATAAACAAGTATCCCCTTATTATGCTGCATCGCACATTTGGACTGACGCGATCATAGACCCTTTAGATACTCGAAAATGGATTAGCATGGGTATCGAGGCGGCTAACCACGCTCCTATTGAGAAGCCTTTTAATTTGGGTATTATACAAACCTAGATCTTAAGTTTAACCACTGTCTGTAGCTTCCCCTTCTCTGATAAACGAATGACTTTTGTTTCTTTCGTTTCGTTGGGAAAACCAAAATCCTTATAGATGCTTACCTTTAAAAAACTTGGTGTGGCATCATTCTTACCTGAGCCATAATACGTTAAATTAAAGAGCCACTCTCCTATATCAGAACTTGTAAGATAAAATTCCTCGATTCCATATCCTTGTTGGTTCTCTTCCGCAATTCTTTGTGCCACCTTGGATTTAGAGTGTTCCCAATTGAAAAATCGTTTCTGCGGATTGACTATTTGTAAATCGAATTCAGAATCGAGATTATTCCATTCAAAAATAATACGAGCCTTATGTTTAACAGCTTTAAGGTACTTCGGATTAACACCTGCTGTATTAAGTTCGTTTTTGTGAAAATTGATAAGGTTCTTGAATTCGTTGTTTACAGTTTTTTCAACACCCGTAAAATTAGCTCTCCCGACATTCCTCATTTTATCGATCCTATCGTAAATTTTAAATGCTTCTTGGTAATTACCCGCAAGAGATTCAGCTTTAGCCAAATCTACGTAAGATTGGGCTTCATTAGGCCTTAATTTCAAAATTTGCCGATATGTAATTAATGCTGCTGATAATTTGTTTTTTTCTGTTTGTTTGTATGCCAAGACTCTTAGCACCTCTGCATTATCAAAAAATACTTCGTACACATTGGAAAGAATCCTGTCTGATAGATATGGATTATTCCATCCTTGAAAATAATCATAGCTATCAATAAAAAATTCTGCTTTTTTACCATATTGCTCTCTTTGCTCCAAATACACCTCAAAGGCTTCGTCAACAGATTTGGTATTCTTTAATGCCTTTACATAAGGAGAATTCGGTAAACTTTCTATCAATTGAGCAGTATCGGTATACGTGTCTGTAGTGCCTAATTTGATTTTCTTTTTATTCTGTGCCTTACCTAATACAGATGCTTTGGTAGTAATAAGCAATACACCATTCTTACCTAAAGTGCCATATTTATTAGTAGCAGCCAAACCTTTTAGATAGGTAATACTAGCTATAATATCTGGATTAATTGTACTAGCTGTACTACTTATAGATCCGCCACTAGCTGAATTGGATTGTTGCTGCGGAACTCCGTCTACTACAATGAGACCATACTGACTTAAGGCAATGGTCGAGTTTCTGCCGCGACCTATGAATTGGCTTAAATCCGCATTGTGGTCAGGACCAGAATCATTAGCAATTTGCAAACCTGCAAACTGTCCTTTGACCGCTTGTTGAACATCAGTATCCAATTCAGAAATATCCTCTTCATCAATACTCTCTACCGCGTAACCTATTCTCTTGCTATTCACTGTTGAATTACCAACATTTACCAGTTCTTCTTGTTCTGCTTCAACAGCTACAACAACCTCATCAAGCTGCTTATTGATGTCAGTCATGCTAATATTCATTTGGTCACGCCCGACTTTAATGCTGACTGTACGTTTTCCTAAATGTGTGAACACTAAAACATCCCCTATTTCGGCTTCTATTCTATATGACCCATCAGAAGTTGATGTTGCGGCTTTATTCGTTCTTTTATTGATTATATTGACTAGCGGCATAGCTTCCGAACCGTTATTCGTAATCACACCTGTGATCAATCCATCTTCCGCGCTATCAAAGACCATAGGTTTATCACTCACCTGTATTTGATCGATTTCATGGCTTAATACTACATAACTTCCACCCGAAGCCTCGGCAATTCTATTATATCTCGGTGCATTATCGCTAATACTCGTCGAAATAATGTGAACTGGTTTTTGAACTTTAGGTTCCAACTTGTCCAGATTCTCTTGACCGTCGGTGAATAATAGGTAAGCACTGGATTCGCCTTTAAATAACATTGAATAAGACGTTGCACCGTCATATACTGTATTCTGTAGTTCCGTTCTTAGACTTGCCCAATCTGAATTCTTGATTTCAAAACTTTGTTCAAGAATAATATCGTTACTGAAGGTGACTAGTTGTACATTTTGATTCGCATATTTCTTGAAGTAGTTATTCAAGTAATTGAATTCTTTATCGATTTGCCTGTCTTTCATTGAATATGAAGCATCCCAATAGATTGTGACGTCATTTTGTGCAAATGAAGACTGAAAGACAAACAAAATAAGCAGTGGAAATAAGAACTTATTCATCTTTTTTTTCTTTAGCATAGAACCTAAAGTTACGAATATTTACAGAAGCCGCATTTGATCAATCCCTAGCAGTATTTATGGCCCTAATTTTTTCCTGCCTTTCATTAATATATCTAAAGCTCCCATCACCAAAGTATCCAGGCTCTTCCAACATAATTCGAATGTCACGCTGCCATTCGGGTATATTCACGGTAGTATTCAACTCTATAGCATATGCCGTATTCTTGAATAAGGGATAATCCCCATTGACCGGAACCCCTCCTTGCGAATCCCACATGCCAATTGTAGAACCTGAAGAATGGCCATAAAGACCCAAAGGATGGGTATATATTGATGGCCTTAAACCTTCAGCCTTCGCTTCTGTCAGCGATTTAAGCAAGATTTCATTACCTGTTCTACCCTCTACATAATTATTGGTCAAGATATCCTGTAACCGATTTCCTTTTTTGAATGCATCTTCTAAAAAGCTCGGTACAGATGATTCGTCATCTTTTAATACATAAGCATGTTGCTGGCAATCTGTGTTTAAACGCAAATAAGTGATACCAAAATCACAATGCAGCAAATCTCCTTTTTGTATGATATCTTTTTTCTCGCCTTTGGAGAATGAGGTAATATGACTCTCTAATACTTCATTGCTACGTTGTATATCTACTGTTGGATGGAACCAGGTCTTCAAGCCCAAATCATTGAGTTTTTGTCGCATGAACCAGACAACATCATCTGTTGTAGTAACTCCGGGTGTTATCACTTTATTGGAAAATGCTTCAGCAATAATATCATGCGTCAGTTTAGTGAGTTCTTCGAAAAGTTTCATTTCCTTTTCCGTTCGCGTTTCAATCCAACCAATGGCTAATGGTTCTGAAGACACTATCCTAGACTTATAAGTGTCAGGTAAGTTCTTGGTAAACCAATCGTAATCGGTTTTTACCAAGCCGTCAGCGATACCAAAATGCTTCGATAAATTCAATCCAATCTTTCTGGGGTTCCTTTCTTCAATAATTTTATACAAAGCCTTCCATTGGTCTGGTTGCTTTTCCTTGTCCCATGCCGACGATATATTCTCTCCTACATTATATCTCGCAACGGCCAATTTTTCGATGGTATTTTGTTCCTTGTTTCTGTAGAATACCAATACTGTTCTTCTACGGGCATTTAGCCATAATGAAGGAAGCATAGTTCTTAAAACGGGGTCTTCATTATACTCTCGGGATATCAAGACCCACATATCTATATCTGCACGATCCATGAGTTTAGGCAAGAGATTATCGAATCTATCCTTCATCACCTCATCAATAACAACGGCCCGTTCCCTTAGCGGAAGAACTTGCGAAATGGCATTATAAGAAACGAACAGACATAAAATAATAAGTGATTTTTTCATGAGAATTTATTTGTCTTAAAAGTAATAAAAAAAGGAACGCTTTTAATGCGTTCCTTTTTCCTTTTTATTTTTTGATTTCTTTTTATCTTTTTTCTTCTTCTTTTTAATTTTTTTCTTCTTTTCCTTGTCGTCTAGAAAATGGATTTTCTTAAACCCTTCTAGTTCTTCCGGAGATAACATCGTCGCTAGTTCTTCATATAGATCTTCTTCGAGTTTAAATAAGATATCTTGTCGGTCATTATACTTTATACTATAATCAGCCTTTACTGGTTCTCTTTTTGTGTAATATTTTATAAGTATCGACTTGAGTACTTGTTCTTTAAATGCGTCCAATTTAAGTTCAGCAATATACGTTGGCATCTGTTCCTCAACAATTGTACTTGGATCCTTAGGTCCAGTATTATATGCCCCATCGCCTTGAGTGACTGGAGGAATATAGCCTCTTTGTCCGCGCTCAGGTGGTCTGTAACCCTGACTAAAGGCTATTTGATTCAAGAACAATACACCTAATAATAAAATGGTAACCCTTAATAATCTCATCACTGATATTTATTGTTTCAAAAATACGAAAAAAGGAACGCAATAATCGTTCCTTTTTAAGCAAACCACTAAATAAACTGCTGCTATATCTAATCAATCATGCTTGGTTTGTGATTAGTTTTTTATGATGGCTAATAGTTCCGGTAAAATGCTAACAGCTACTTTTAGTATATCCTTTTTCTTCTTTTTGTTCTTCAGTTTCTTGATTTCTTTTTTTGTCAACGCAGCAACATCTGGGTTAGAGGCGCCTGGATTTCGAACAATGACAATAGAACTTGTAACATCTTCTATATAATTATCATTTGCGTATTTATAAGCTAACTCAAAGCCATCGTTGTGAAATTCGTCAATACTGGATTTTAGATTAGACAGAACACTATTCACTTTATCCAGTTCGCTGGGAAGTGTTTCTTCCATGGCGATACCGTTATAACCGAAATATGTCAGTATAGAGATTGAATTATTGTCATTTAATCGCTCGGAAAGAAGTTTGAATCCTTGTTTCAGGATTACCTTGTCCTCTGTTAAAAGATTGGCATTGGCTACCTGTAGAAGAAAAGTTATATGGCAATCTTCTTCATTTTGTTCCTCATCTTGTTGCTGTTCGTAATTTTCAGCAACATAATTTATAAAGTCTTCAATGGATACTGAGAACGTCTTGATGTTGTTTTTTTGCGCTTGCAAAGGCAATGCTACCAGCATTACAATTGCGAATGTCATAAGTGATTTCATATTGGAAAGGTTTTAAATTCATAGTAAACTTAATTTCCAATAGTGTTATATAAAAGACAGAATGAGGGAAGTACTACTTTCGGTTAGGCAACTCCGTTTTTTAATAATTCTAGGGTTTCCTTGCGCTTGATCTTTCCCGATGATGTTTCAAGAAATCTTTTAAGAGAATAGATCGATCTAGGTTTTTCATAGGTATCAAGGTCCTCAAAAGCAGATTCTGGTAATTCTCTATCATCACCTTCAATTATAAGAATTACCTTCTCACCTAGGGTTTCATCATCTTCAGCGGTAATGAAAAAACGATTCTTGATGCTATTTGACAACTTGGCTTCAATTTGCTCAGGGTTCAACTTTACACCACCAGAATTAATAACATTATCGTATCGCCCAAGAAACTCAAAGCTAGTATCTGATTCCATCCTTACTATATCATTTGTAATCACTTTATCTTTGCTTAAATCTGGCGCCTCAATCACTAAACAGCCTCTATCGTCCGTACTTAATTTCACGTTCGGCATGGCTTCAAAATAATCCTTGGGATTATGATTGAGTGGCTTTATTGCTATATGGGTTAGAGTTTCTGTCATGCCATAAGTAGCATAGGCATTTGTATTGATGTCTTGAAGTAATTTGCCGATATTATCTGATACAGGAGCACCACCAATGATCAATTTCTTGATTTGATGGAGTTCATTTATCGAATACTTCACCTGCATAGGTACCATGGCACAGAAGTTATATTCTGTATCAATATCTATGTACGGATGAGACCTCGGTTCTACAATATCCAATTGCAAGCCTAGCATGATCGCTCTTACGATCATCATCTTTCCAGCAACGAAATTTGTCGGAATACAATGCAACGCTAAATCTCCAGGTTTTAAATTAAAATAATCGCCAGTAGCAATAGCAGATCTAACCATGGCTTGCTTCATTAGCTTTATGACCTTAGGCGTTCCTGTGGACCCTGATGTTCTTTCGAGAACATAATCTTTTTCATCTATCCAATCCAATAAGAAATTACCGATCGCTTGCTCGTAAGGTTCTCCTTCTTTAACATAACTATAGGCTACTTCTTTAAGATCCTCTCGATTATAAGACATGCCGTTAAGGCAGAATTTGTTGTGTATTTTGCTGTAGTGTGGTATCAAATCTCTTCTATTATTTTATAGTCTTCCGCTAATGGTTTTTCAACTTTACCTATTAATCTATCCTTCCAATTTGTCCACTTATATTTCTTGGCAAATATGAAAAGTAATAAGGGAAATAGGATAAACACAGGAAGAATCAAATCTATGAACCCTAACGTTGGTTCAGCGACATCCTTAAAAATTGAATGTGTTTGAAAAGCCGTCCAGTTAGCTGTTACTAGCAAAGCCGTGAATAAATTATTGGCTGCATGGAATCCTAATGCCAATTCAAGACCTTCATCCATTAGTGTAAGGACTCCTAAGAATAAACCAGTACCTATGTAATAGATCATGATCGTATAGCCTAGTTTATCAACTTCAGGATTTGCGATATGAAGCATTCCAAATACAACCGATGTCAGAATCAATGGCACCCATTTGTTCTTCACCAAAACACCAATTCCTTGCATTAAATAACCCCTGAATAAATATTCTTCAAAGCTCGTTTGCAATGGTACGAGTATAATGGCAATAATTGCCAGTATGGCAAATCGTTGCCATTCAAAATTATAAACGTAGTCTTCTGGCGTCATGTAATAGTCTAACATTACCAAAGCTGAAGACAATATTCCCCAGAAGAAGAAAGCAAAGGATATCCGTTTCCAATCTATTTTTTTTCGCGATGTTGTTAAATGTCTAATACTTTGTTTATGCAATAATTTTACCGCCAGCCATAAAAATAACAGTCCTCCGGCAAAAGGTAATAGAATATAAACCAGGTTCGTGTTAGCATCAAACAGAGTCATCAAGTAATTAATATCATCGAGTTGATCGAGATCGACCTCAGCATTCATTCTTTTGGCGAAAATTGCAATAATATGCGGAAGAGAGAACACAAAAATACCAATAATGGCAACTCCGATTCCTATTACGTATCGCCACCAATCATGTAACACATTATACGTTTGAGCTATATACATAGTTTATAAAGTAAAATTCCAGTTAGTTTTTGTATCGTATTGCAATGTACCATTTTTTACATTTAATGGCGATGTGAAATTGTTGGTATACAAGCCTCCAGTTCCTAATCCCTGTGGCATGTTATTTTTCTTTGTGAAAGTATATTGTGCAATCGCATTAAGTCCCACATTGCTCTCTAAAGCGCTCGTGACCCACCAGCTAATGTCCAATTTTCCTGAAATATCTATCCATGAGTCACACCCCATGAATCCACCAATTAAGCTTGGTTTCAAGATGATATACTGCGGTTGAATTATTTGTAGCAATTTCTTTTTTTGGTTGAAATCATTAACCCCTATCAGTTCTTCATCCAATGCTATAGCTATTGGAGACTCTTCACATAATCTAGCCATTTCGTCCCATTGACCTTGTTTAATTGGCTGTTCAATAGAATGCAAATCGCATTCAGACAAGCGCTTTAGATTTTCCAAAGCTTGCACTACCGAAAATGCCCCATTGGCGTCTGCGCGTAATTCAATGTCCTCTTTTGAAAATTCTTTTCTGATGGACTTAAGTAATTCTAATTCTGTTGAAAAATCAATAGCGCCGATTTTCATTTTGATGCAGCTAAAACCTTGATCTATCTTATCCTTGACCTGCTGCTTCATGAAGGCCTTATCACCCATCCAGATCAATCCGTTAATAGGAATTGAATCTTCTCCCCTAGTAAAATCAGAAGGGAACAACTCAAAAGGATCCCCATTTTGCAAAGCCTTAAAAGCCATTTCCAACCCACATTGAATACTTGGGAATTCGACTAGCTCATGATACAGTTCATCCAGTCCTAGATGAATGTTTTGACATGTCCACTGCAGTTTCTCTTCATAATCTGGTCGATCGTCAATGCTCAAACTTCGTAATATGCCACATTCACCAATGCCTCTTCTGTTGCCAACCACAATACTAATGAACCAAGTTTCCTTCGTAGTCATGATACCCCGAGATGTGCCACTGGGACTTTTGAAATTGAGAACGTATCTATGGTAAGTTGCTTTCATATAAGTTTCAAAAATAATCATTAAAAATGTTTAATTTAGGCTTGCATAATAGCTAAATGATGGATTCAATAATATTTCCTAATATCATACTCTACGCCATTCCTTTTTTCATCTTGTCGATGTTAATTGAATTGTATATAACTACAAAGGAGCACATCAACACCTACGAGAAAAAAGATGCGTTTTCGTCCATCGCCATGGGATTGGGAAATGTGTTTCTTGGTTATTTCAGTAAGGCTGTTGTACTGCTATCATTTTTCTATATCTATGAGAACTTCAGATTCTTTACGATTCCTGTGACTTGGTGGAGTTTCATTCTCATATTCTTTGCTGATGATCTTGCCTATTACTGGTTTCATCGTATATCACATGAATGCCGTCTGTTTTGGGCATCACATGTAGTGCATCACTCCTCACAACATTATAATTTGAGTACTGCATTAAGACAAACATGGTCAGGAGGCTTTTATTCTTTTGTGTTTTGGCTATGGTTGCCCTTGATCGGTTTCCACCCAGGAATGATCGTTCTCCAATTGTCCATTAGCTTATTGTATCAATTTTGGATCCATACAGAAGCCATAGATAAAATGCCAAAGTGGTTTGAGGCTATTATGAATACCCCTTCTCATCATCGCGTGCATCACGGACGTAATCCTTTGTATTTAGATAGGAATCACGCAGGCATTCTAATTATCTGGGATAGGCTCTTCGGAACTTTTCAGCCCGAACTAAAAGAAGAAAAAGTGATTTATGGTCTCGTGAAGAACATTGACACCTATAACCCTATCAAGATCGCTTTTATTGAATGGATTCATATGTTCAAGGATGCATTTACAGGCAAAAAGGATTTAATCAGTAGATTGAAATACCTCGTGAAACCACCAGGCTGGCGACATGATGGCAGTGGGAAGATTTCGGATGATTTGCGTAAAGAGTGGTTGGATCATCAATCCAAACTATAGCTCTAGATTCTCTCCAATTTCTAGTAGCATCAAATCCTTAT